>ENA-ORSC01000004-ORSC01000004.1-human-gut-metagenome-genome-assembly--contig:-NODE-4-length-219338-cov-9.756018_pt1 | contig 219338 bp, 184 predicted proteins | sample MGYA00242178_ERZ509140 | MGnify/ENA primary metagenome ERZ509140 (study PRJEB26280, sample SAMEA2338681) | human gut metagenome | biome: human gut; feature: human-associated habitat; material: faeces... | reverse complement strand
ATTTTTTAAGTTATCAATAAATTTTTTATCTTTATTAACATTAACATACTTTATCTGTGGATCTTTAAATTCTTTAAAATCATTAACATTATGATAACAAACCAATTCTTCGCCAGCTTTATAAATCACAATTTGTTTCTTATATTCAAACTCATCCATATAATTATCATAGTATTCTTTATTTTTATTTTGTTTTACACTTAAACCTGATAAAAGAATATAATCCAAAAGAGTAGTTTTTCCTGCACCATTTTCACCAACTATAGCTGTGATATTCGTAATACATCTATCTTTATCAAAAAAATCATCTGAAACCGTTACCTCTTGTTTGTTTTCAGAAAGTTCATAATAGCCATCTCTATAATTAACCTCAAAATTATAATTTGGAGAAAAATTATATTCACACCCTTTGATATTACGTTTGTCGTCCCAAATATAGATGTATAATAGTTCCATGATCTTGTTTAATTACCTTATTATAAATCAATATAATCGTTGCAATATTTGAATGTATCTCTGTTTACATATTGCCAAGCAACCTTATCACATTATGTACCTCCGAGTACGCCTTCAAATCCTCTGGCGATTCCTTGCAGAGTTGGCACAACTTTTCAGAGTTTGACATTGCCCGTTCCAAATCACCATTCTCTGTCAGGTATTTATAGAGGTTGGTGCGTATGAAATACCGTTTCGTCTTTTCATACCCCGGCATATATTTCTGCAATTCGGGAAGCAGTTGTTCGTAACTCTCATATCGCCGACAAACTACATTAGGCAAGAAATGGAGTAGAAACCAAAACTCCGTGCAAGGATTCGTTTCTACAAACATCACCTTTCTGGCATATTCCTTCTTGCTATACTCTTTCTTTGCCCGCTGATACAACTGCATTTCAGATGGGAACTGAAATAGTCTGTCCATATCAAATAGGCATACGATAAAGTCGTATTGTTTGTTTAAATAAGATTCTACCAGTTTCAGAATATGATTGATGTCGCTGTGCTGCGGAAAATCCGGCGCAACCTTGAAAGGATACCGACACGCAATCCTCAGAGAGTCGAAATAGAACCATTCCGTTTCTCCTTCGCCTATGATGGCGATACTTTTTGTTACTGTCCGTCCCATATCATTAGTCATTCAGGTTGATATACTGGCTACCCAAAAACGGCAACTTTACCAATTTTCCCTGCTTGTAAGCATTGTATGGGGAAAGATTCTTATGCAGTCCCAAAGAAGATAGGCGTACTATTTTAGTTTCGCCAAGTTCGTCTTTGTCGGTGAACCATATCGTATCACGGCGAATGAAATCCTCGTTGAGAAGATTGATGTCATGTGTGGTCAGGAGCATTTGGGATGTTCCATTACTGTTTGCCAGAAAGACTTTCAGGAAATAAGCCAACAGTTCATAATGAATACTTGTCTCCACTTCATCAATGGGTACAAACCGATTGGTCTTTAACAGGAAATTCAGTATCACCGCCATTCCCAAGAACCTCATGGTGCCATTGGACTCGTATTCTTCCGACAAATCATATACTTTATCGCCTGCCTTATGCTTGAAGGTCAGTTCCGTAAGTATTATGCAGAAGCTGCCCGCCGCCGCGGCATTACCGGCGATATTCTGCTTCAGCTCCTTGAGCTTCGTCTGGACAATGTTGTGTACCGCCTCGGCTTCAGCAATACCCGTGCCGGCGCCCGTCAGCTTGTTTCCCACGGCCACATCACCGTGAACGGCAAGAAGACGAATATCGCGTCCTACTCCTGCCGTCCGGGCGACGTCATTGCCGTAGGCGGCAAGGCTTCTTCCCAGCAGCTGGTTACCCGTTTCCTTGACCTGACTCAGGCTACTGTGGTTCCTGACTGGCTGGAATGCGACCGTGACAAGCTCACGGGCAAGATTGCCCGCGTGCCTTCCAAGGAAGAGATTGCTCCCATCGTCAACGAGCAGCTCATCGTGGAATTTTACTCCCGTTAATCTTATTTCCTTCTGGATTTGCTTCAAAACCCCGGTTGCCTTTCGGCGGCCGGGGTTTTGGGCATTCAGGAGGAGGGGCATGGAAGAGTTGGGTGTTGAGAGTTAAGGGAAGCGGGTATAGGATGAAAGCATGACGGACGATTGGAAAAAAAGAGGCGCAGCGCTGTTTGATATGGACGGCACGCTCCTTCCCTGGGATACGCAATATGTTTTTTCCTGTTTTGTGGTGAGGCGCCACCCTTGGAGGCGCTTGCTGATTTTTCTTTTCCTGGCCTGTATTCCGCTCTATATTTTGAGAATATGGGATGAGAACCGGATGAAGAGGGCTTATCTCATGTATTTGTGGGGGCTTCCCGCTGAAACGGTGCGGGAATATGGACGGAAGTTTGCCGAGATGGCGCAGGAATGGATTTATCCGGAGCTGAAGGAGCGGCTGGCAGGGTATCGGAAGAAGGGTTATTTGTGCCTCATGGTTTCCGCTTCTCCATCATTTTACGTGAAGCCTCTGGGCGAACTGCTGGGATTTGACGAAGTTCTGGGGACGGATGTGCTTCTGGAGGAACGCATGCCGGCAATGCCGGAACTGCCGAACGGTAATAATAAGGGGGCGGTGAAGGTGGAGCGTCTGCGGGAGCGGAATGTACTGCCGGAACATGGTGTTCTGGAAAACGCCGTTGCCTACAGCGACAGTGCCGCGGATCTGCCCATGCTGCTTTCCTGCAGGCGGAGGGTTCTGGTGAATCCTTCTCCTGCCCTGAAAGAAGACAGGCTTCTGGATGGTGCGGAGTGTCTGTATCCGGCCAGGCCTTGGAAGGGAAGGTTTGGCAAGATATGGAGAATTGGATTTTTTGTCATGGGGCTGGTGGATGTAAATAATGTGAAATCAATGACTTGCTGATTTATCAAGAGAAAATTCTTTACTTTTGTGACGAAAATGTTTCACTTTTCTTAACAAGGGGGGAAAAGCATTTTTCTTTCCATGTTAGCAAATCAACAATTAATACCCTAACCAAGTAATAGTCATGCAAACCAAGAACATCATCAGTGTTGCGGCAGTTGTGGCATCCTTTGCCGGAGCTGCTCTTGCGGGTACTCCCGTCAAGATTGTTGCTCCGACTCCGGTTCCCGCTCCTGTGGCGACTTCCAGCCCGCTGTCCGGCGATATTTACGCCGGCTACGCTTCCAATTACACCTGCCGCGGCATTGTGGCTTCCCACGCGTTGGCGGAAGGGGATAGCGTCATCCCCGCCGGTGTCAATCTGAATTACAAGCTGTGCGATGCCAACTCCATCGTGGCTTCCGCTTCTTATACGACCTTGACTTCAGGCCACCATCTCATGGGGGACAGGGATACTTCCTTCCACAATGAGACCAATTTCAACCTTGGCTGGCAGAATAAGGACGGTTTGCTGAAGAACCTGTCCACGACGCTTGGCTGGAACCTGATTCACGGCGGTTTGCTGGGCAGCTTTGCCAAGTATGACCATGCTCATTCCGTCACGCAGGAATTTTACCTGAATCTGAATTACGATCTGACTCAGAACTGGTTTGCCGGCGTAACCACGAGCTATGCCTTCCAGGGCATGACCGGCTGGTGGTTCCAACCTTATGTTGGCTACAAGGCCGCCCTCTGCCCCGTCACGGACATTGTCGTGACGGCCGGGATGTCTGCCACGTCCAGCTATTTTGGCGCTGCGTTCGAGCAGGCCAATGGCGCTCAGGCCTGGTGGGTGAAAGCTGAACTTCCGGTGAAGCTGGGAGTGAAGAATCTGTCCCTTGTTCCCTTCGTCAGCTTCAACTGGGCCGGCTGTGGCGCATTGAAGGTCAATAAGGGCCTGGATAAGGGAGACAAGCCTTACAAGAACTTCGGCGTAGTGGCTGGAGCCAGCCTTGTCTATTCTTTCTAAGCCATCCGGCCTGCGATTGAATTATATTTTCAGGTGCGGCGGAGAAATCCGCCGCGCTTTTTTTAATTGCTGGCGGCGCATTGTTTTTTATGAACTCCGTTTTTTGCAATGCGCCGATATCCAAATTTTCATTTGAAGCGTGATGATGCAATTCAGAAATATCATTGGTATTGCGGGGGGTGCCGTTTTTCTTTCCGCTGCCGCTTTTGCGGGAATTTCCGTTAAAACTGTTTCTCCGGTTTCTGTTCCCGTGGAACAGGACTGTCCTTTGTCCGGGGAAGTTAATGCCGGGTATGCTTCCAATTACACCTGCCGCGGCATTGTGGCTTCTCATTCACTGACGGAAGGAGATGGAATTATTCCTGCCAGTGTGGATTTGAATTATAAGCTGGATGATTGTAATTCCGTTGTTGGGGCGGCGTCTTATACGTTCCTGATTTCAGGACACCACATGGCAGGGGAAAGAGATTTCTCTTTTCATAACGAGACCGATTTTCTTTTTGGATGGAAAAACCGGGACGGTTTACTGAAGAACCTGTCCACGACGCTTGGCTGGAACCTGATTCACGGCGGCCTGCTTGGGAATTTTGCCAGGTATGATTATAACACCACCTGGATGAGTGATGAAGATGTGTATAGAAGGAATGCCCATTCCGTCATTCAGGAATTTTATCTGACGCTGGATTACGGTTTGCCCGGAAACTGGTTTGCTGGCGTAACCATGAGCTATGCCTTCCAGGGCATGACCGGCTGGTGGTTCCGGCCGCATGTGGGGTATCAGGCTGCTATCTGCTCCAACGCCGATTTTGTATTGAGCGCCGGGATGTCTGCCACTTCCTCTTATTTTGACAATAAATCCCTTTTTATGTCCAACGGTTCCCAGGCATGGTGGCTGAAGGCTGAACTTCCGGTGAAGCTGGGTGCCAAGAACCTGTCTCTCGTTCCCTTCGTCAGCTTCAACTGGGCCGGAGAGGGCGCCTTGAAGGCCAACCGAGGTTCGGACAGGGGCGACAAGCCTTATAAGAATTTCGGAGTAGTGGCCGGGGCTGGTCTCGTTTATTTTTTCTGAAGTTGGCAGCGGGCAGACCTGAATGATGTTTCCTGAAGCAGCGCAGGAAACAGCGGCGTTTTTGCTTGTTGCCAAGAGGAGTTTTTTTATCCAGAATACTTTCCGTACGGCATTCCGATGTTATGAATTTCTTTTTTTCTTTTCTCCTTGGAGCGGGCATGGCCTCCGTCGCTTTCATGGCCGTTTCTTCGGCGGAATCACGCATTCCGGAGGTTCCTTCCGCTCCTGCTTTAAGACCGGTCAGCGGCAGTATCAAAGCCGGGTATTCCACTAATTACGAGTTCAGGGGGCTGATTCCCGCGGGCTGTAATCCCACGGCTCCTTTGCGGCTGGATTGGAGAAGCGATTTGAATGACCGGTATTCCCTGATTCTGGCTCTGAAGGAGGAGATCTTTCTGGGGCATCCGGCGGTTGATATAGAGAATGAGACGATGGTGGATCTTGGTCTTCAGCGGAAGTTCGGAAAAGCTACGTATGCGGCATTATCCTTTCGTGCGAATGACGGCGGATTGGCGGGGTTTGCTTCCGAACGTTTGTTCGGCAATGGGGGGACAACGTATGAAGCGGCACTGATTATGCGCCATGATGTGGGATTCCTCCCCGGTTTTTATGCGCAGGGAAGTGCCGCATATTCCTTTTACGGAATCACGGGCTGGTGGTTTGACATGTGCACGGGATCGGATTTCCGGATGACGGAAAACCTTTATATGGGGTTTAAATTCGGTGCCGTGTTGAGTTCTTCCTATTGGCCTTCCAGCAGCAATGGCTGGCAGTCCCTCTATTTCAGGGTGACGGCGAATTACCGTCTGTTCGGGAATGTTTTTATAGAGCCTTTTGTTGGCCTGCACTGGCTCGGCAAGGGTTCCCACGGGGTGAACCGCGTGTATGGAAGAACGCTGGTAAAGGGCAATAGCTGGGTGACGGGAGTCAGCGTGGTTTATGCTTTCTGAGCAGTATGATGCGCTCCTTCTTTCTGAAGGGAGAGGTCCGCACGCATGCGGATCATGTCAATACATTGCACGCCGTTGTCCCAGACGGGTTCCGGATAGTTGTCCGTGAAGTGGTTGTTGATAACGCCATAGACCTGGAATCCGCAGCTTTCATACAGGGCCATTGGCCCCGGAGACGCATCGGACGTTCCCACTTCCGCATACCGGCCCCCTTTGTTTCTGATGATGTCCAGGGCGTGCCGCACCAGGGCTGTTCCGCAACGCTGCCTTCTATATTCAGGAGCTACGGAGCAATTCATGATTTCCCATGTATGTTCCCCCGTCTGACGGATAACAATGACTCCGGCGGCAGTCCCGCAGTTTTTTGCGACGTAAAGTTCGCCGTGGGCCAGGTGATCCGCTATCCGGCGTTCGTCCGGATCCGCATCCAGCAGGAGTTCCCTGAGGGGGGCGGACGGGGGCCACACGGCCGTCTCCCGCTCTATAGGAAAGGTGCAGGCCATTATTCCACGCGCATGAAGATAATGGAATCCGCCAGCAGTTCCCCTTGCAGGCTGTCCCCCTGGATGACGACAGGCTGGCCGGAGGAGATCAGCCCTTTTTCCTTCAGCAGGTCCAGGGCGGTGGAAATCATGCGGGCCGGGTCTTTCAGGAAGGGGGATTCAAAGGCGGTTACGTCACGCGCCAGGGCGAGTTGCCTGACAACGACAGGGTCATTGCTGAAGGCGAAGATGGCAGCCCGTTCCGGCCTGAGGACGGCTGCCTGCGTGGCGGCCAGGCCGCGGCGGGTAAAGACGATCAGACAGGCGTTTTCCACGGAGTCCGCCAGGGAGATGGCTGCCTTGGTGGCTTTCTGGCGGTCTCCGTTCAGGATGGCGGATGCCGCGAAGTTGAGATTGCCGGAGCACTCCATGCGGTGGGCGATGGAATCCAGCACTTCCACACAGCGTACGGGGTAATGGCCCACGGAGGTTTCTCCGGAAAGCATGACGGCATCCACTTGTTCAAAGATGGCGTTGGAAACATCCGTGACTTCCGCACGGGTAGGGGTGGGCTGGGTTATCATGGATTCCAGCATATGCGTTGCTACGATGCAGCGGCGTCCCAGCCTGTGGCAATGGCGGACGATGCGGCGCTGGATGATGGGCAGTTCTTCAATGCTGACTTCAATGCCCAGGTCCCCGCGCGCGACCATGATGACGTCTGCGGCCAGGATGATATCGTCAATGTGGCGGACAGCCTGCTGGTCTTCAATTTTTGCGACGATCTGGGCCTTGCCTCCCAAGTTGTCGATGTGTTCCCGGAGCTGGGCAATGTGGGCGGCATCCCGGACGAAGGACATGGCTACGTAGTCCGTCTCGCATTCTACGGCCACGGCCAGGTCCGCCAGATCCTTTTCCGTCAGGGCCGGGAGCCGCAGCGCTACGCCGGGAAGGTTGATGTGGCGGCGGGAGCCGAATACGCCTTCCGTGAGCACGTCGCAGATGAGCCTGTCCGGGCGTACTTCCGCAATGCGCATGAGGATGCCTCCGTTATCCACCACCATGGTATGGCCCGCCTGAACATCCTGCAGAAGGCCGTCATAGTTTACCGTGGTGGAAAAAGGAAGTTCCGGCTTGGCCGTGCCCAGGCGGATTTCTACCGTGTCTCCCTTTTTCAAATGGTAGGGTTCGGCCAGGTCTCCCGTACGGATGGAGGGACCCTGGAGGTCAAATAGGATGGCCACGTTCGCTTCCAGCTCCGCTGCTTTCCGGCGGATGCGGAAGACGACTTCCCGGACCCAGTCGTGTTTAGAATGGCTCATATTGAGCCGGAAGACGTTGGCTCCGGCTTCAATAAGCTGTCCCAGCATGTCGGAAGTGTCTGTTGCTGGTCCAATAGTGCAGATGATTTTGGTGGCCCGGGGCCGGGAAGGTGTGTTCATGGTCTTTGTCAGTGCCCCTAATGTATCTTACGGGGAGTTTAAATGAAGTTTTTTATGATACATGGCAGGATTGTTGCATGTCACGGGGTGCTTGAGAGAGCATACTGGCTGCATGAAACAGATCAGGGTTGAATTGATCAACACCGGGACGGAAATTTTGCTGGGGAGTATTGTGAATACAAATGCCGCATGGCTGGGCAACAGATTATTTGAGGCCGGGTTCCGTGTGGGGAGGGTAACCGTCGTGCCCGACGGTTACGCTATTAACGAGGCCATGAGGGAGAGCGCCCGGCGCGCAGATATCGTGATTGTAAGCGGGGGACTGGGGCCGACGAGCGATGATGTGACCCGGGAAGCCCTGTGCGACGTGTGCGGCGTGGACATGCACCGTGACGAGCGTGTGGCTGAGTGGCTGAAGAGTTATTTTGAACGGAGGGGGATTCCCATTGCGGAGTGTAATTTCAAGCAGGCCATGGTTCCGGATGGCGCCGCGGTGCTGGAGAATTCCAATGGGACGGCGCCCGGACTGGTGATGCCTGCCAGCGGTTCCCTTCCCATGTTCATCCTGCTGCCGGGGCCGCCGGCGGAGTTGAAGCCGATGGTGGAACATTCCGTGATGCCGCTTCTGGAAGATTTGGCGGATGAGGATATTCCTCATTTGCGCGTGTTCCGCCTGGTAGGGATAGGGGAGAGCGATCTCCAGGAGCTGGTGGATGATTCCCTGCACCAGGTGGAGGGCCTGGAGGTGGCGTATTGCGCGCGCGTCGGGGAAGTGGACGTGCGCCTGGTGGGCAGTGAGGTGGCCCTGAAACAGGGAGAAGCCCGTTTGCGCATTCTGGCCGGGGCGTATGTGCTCGCTCCTGCCGGGGCATCCCTGGAGAAAGCGGTTGTGTGCCATTTGGCGCAGCAGGGTCTGAAGGCGGCGACGGCGGAGAGCTGCACCGGCGGCCTGATTGCCAAGAGGATTACGGATGTTCCGGGGGCCTCCGGGGTTTTTGAATTCGGATGGGTTACTTATGCCGACCGGGCAAAGACGGAGATGCTGGGCGTTCCGGAGAATGTTCTGAAGCGTTACGGAGCAGTCAGCGAACCCGTGGTTAAAGCGATGGCGGAAGGAGCTCTGGAACGCTCCGGAGCCGATGTTGCTGTTGCCGTCAGCGGTATTGCGGGGCCCGGAGGCGGTACGCCGGAAAAGCCTGTGGGGACCGTATGGCTTGCCTGGGCTTTCCGGGGGGGGGAGACGCGGGCGGAGATGATGCTTTATCCGCGGGATCGCTCATCTTTCCGTAAGATGGTTTCCCAACGGGCGCTTGCGGGGCTTCTGGATGCCAGGAGAAAAGAGCCTGTTACGGAATGAGGAACCATACGGGAAGCATTCCGGCTTCATGAAGCCCGCTGATGAATTCAAAGATGCCGATGAACCAGATGAACCACAGCGCATCCACAATGTTGTGCGTGAACGTGGCGGGATTGACGGAGTAGGCGGCCGGCGGCGGTTTGAGCCGTGAGAGGGAGGGAATGAAGGAGGGAACGTTCCTGCAATAGTTCCGGTAGGCGTCTCCGAAAAGGGTGAGGAGCCTTTCCTGTTCCTTTCTGATGACGGACGGGTAGTAGATTCCGAACGCCAGCGCCGTAAGCAGGGGGATGGTGAAGGTCTCCGTAGCGCAGGATACGCCTATGCCGCCAACGAAGCTGAAGAAATAGAGCGGGTTGCGGCACATGGAGTATGGCCCGTCAGTAACCAGGACGTTGTTTTTATAACCTGCAATGTAGAGGGAGCACCAGATGCGCCCGAAGGCGCCTATGCCGGCCATGAAGCAGGCCAGGAGCATGAGGCTTTCTTCAATGAGAGGAGACGTTTCCCAGCGGGATTCCCCGAAGAGCAGGGAACAGCCGATAGCCAGACCGAAAATCAGGGAGATGAGGGTGCGGAAACGTTCGTTGAGTGATTTTGCGTGGGCTTGCATGACGTCGAACGGAAGATAATAAAAAATGCTACGGATTCCCGGCAATGGCATGAAGATGTTTTCCGTGACGTTTTCGTCACTCGCCTGGAAAACAAAACAGCCTGTACGCGTGGGCATACAGGCTGTTGAGGAAAAGGACCGGAGAAAAGGTCAGGCGCGCCTGCGGCGCAGCATCAGGGAAGCCAGCCCCAGCAGGCTGAGGGTGGCCGTAGCAGGTTCCGGCACGGCTCCCGCCACAACGTACTGCACTTTGACATTCCCGTCTTCCGTGTAGAGATAGTACTGGCCCTGGTAGTCTGCGGCGTTCCCTTCCATGATTCCGGATGCCTTGGTCAGTGCTCCGCCGTCTTCAGCGGTGAAGTCTCCCAGGGAAATGGAACCGCCGTCAAAGCCGGCGGAGGTAATCAGCGTGCGGGTAACAAACTGGAATTCTCCAGCAGCCAGATCCGTGGATGTGGTGGCCAGCGTACCGGAAACGGAGAAGTCCGAAGCCCCCCATATTTTTTGGTTGACGTTCATGATGCCTCCAATGCCGAAGACAAGGCGGGCGCCGTTGCCGCCGGAATCAATCCCGCAGACACCAAGGTTGAAGGTGCCGTCCAGGATGATGTCACTGCTTTTAAAGTCCACTTGTGAGAGGGAGAGAGCGGAACCTGCTCCAATGGTGACATTTCCCGTCCAGCGGGTTCCCCCCACCGTAACATTGCTGTTGCCTGTGACAGTAATGCTGCCGCCATCGGATGTGTCCACCATGGAGCCGCTGAGGGTGATGGTTCCGGTGTTATTAAAAATTACATCCGGTCCCTGGTTGTTGCCGCGGGCGGGTACACCGTTGCTCCAGTTGTCTGCATTGCCCAGTTCATAGGTGTTGCCTTCCGTAGGGCCGGCATTGCCGGTCCATTCCGTGACCATGCTGGCGGCATTAGCGGAGATGCATGATCCGCAGAGGATTGCAGCAATAAATAAGTTTTTTTTCATATTAAAAACAGAAATAATTTGATCAATAAGGCCAGAAGAAATGCTGACGTTGCCGCGATGCTACCGGTTTAACAATCCGTTACAGGCTGAAACCGAAGAAAATTCTGTTTGATTCGGGAAAAGTTACAAGTTTCTACGGTCATTGAAATGATACGTTCTTTCTACATGTAACTATTTCCAGAAAAGGGAATTCTCAAAATTTTATTGCAAATTTAAATACCGCAAAGGCCTGTTGAGTTTTCATTGGAAACCGATGATGCCAGTCGGGCTTGATTTCATGAAAACGTCCTCTGATACGAAAGGAAAGTCTACGCAAGTTATTTTCTCTTAGAATCAAATCTTGACCCCGGATTGTTAATCCGCAGAGAACAGGCACAGACAGCGAGAGGTTTTATTCGCTTTCCTGGTCGTGTTCATCTGCCTCACGTGTGGAGAAGCGCATGAGTTCCGCTTCAAAGTGGAGCGGAACGTCCCCCGTGGGGCCGTTGCGGTTTTTGGCCAGATGCAGATTGGCCCGTCCGGCCATTTGCTGGCGTTTTTCCTCATCTTCCGCATAGTAGGCGGAGCGGTAGAGCAGGCCGATCATGTCTGCGTCCTGTTCGATGGAGCCGGATTCACGAAGGTCGGAGATGCGGGGGACGCCCAGGCTGGCTCCCGTGCGGCTTTCCGGGCCGCGGTTGAGCTGGGCCAGAACGATGACGGGCACTTTGAGTTCCTTGGCCAGGGCTTTCAGGCCGGCGGATATTTCCGCCACTTCCCGTTCACGACTGTTGGCCGCCTGTTTGGAGTGGGAGCGCATGAGCTGGAGATAGTCCACACCAATGGCGGCCAGACCTCCCTGATCCCTCATGACACGGCGCGCTTTGGCCCGGAGTTCGTTGATGGAGATGGCTGCGGTATCGTCAATGACAAGCTGGGAAGCTCCCACTTCCTTGACCGCTTGCTTGAAATGCTTCATTTCAAGCTGGGTGAGGTTGCCTCTCTTGATGATTTCCCGGCTGCGGACTCCGGAGCGGGCAAAAAGAAGGCGTTCCACAATTTGGACTGCGGGCATTTCACAGGAAAAGAGCAGAGTAGGCTTTTTTTCGTTAAGCGCGATGTGCTCAATGATGTTGAGCAGAAAGGAGGTTTTACCCATGGAGGGGCGGGCGGCGATGATGAACATGTCCCCCGGTTTAAGCCCGTTGCTTTTTTTGTCCAGTTCCTCAAATCCCGTGGTCAGTCCCTGGATTTGGCCTTTGCTTGCGATGAATTTTTCAAAATTGGTGACGGCTTGTTTAAGGATGCTGGCCAGGCTTTGTTCATCCTTGGCGCTGTTATAGCGTTCCCGTATCTGGAAAATATGGGTTTCCACAGAATCCAGCAGTTCCGCTACGTCGTCCGGATTGTCAAAGGCCTGCGTGGTGGACTGGTTGGCTATGTCAATGATGGAGCGAAGGATGAATTTGTCCTTCAGGACATTGAGGTAATGCTCAAAATAGGCTCCGGTAGTGGTAAAGGTGTATATTTCTGCCAGGCCCGCGCTTCCGCCCACGGCTTCCAGCTGGTGCATGTCTTCCAAAGCCTGGGTGATGGAAACGATGTCAATGGGTTCGTTTTTGTTATAGCGGGCCTGGAAAAGGCGCCAGAGCAGCTTGTGCGCGGGGAGGTAGAAGTAGTCCTCCGTCATGCCGATGGTCACGCACTGCCCCACGTAAGTGGCCGGGTCCATGGCCATGAGGGCCAGCACTCCTTTTTCCGGGCCGGGAGCCTGCGGAATGTCTCTGAGGTCCAGGGACGGGGTTTTGCGGGGTGCCCTGGTCAGTTCCAGCGGGGGAACGGCAGTGGTGGTTGTCGTAGTTTCCATGGTGAGGCTGCTGGATGGGTGGCATCCGGCCGGAAAGGATAGCACAACGGAGGGCGCCGGGCAATAGGCAACGTTGTAAATTCGGAAAAGCCCCGTTCCGTCAACGGGACGTCTTTCCGCTCTTTTCCTGTTCCTTCCTCAGCCTCAACTGGCCGCAGGCGGCGTTGATGTCATGGCCTTTTTCATACCGCATGGTAACGGGGATGCGCGCCTTGTGAACTGCATCCCGGAAGGAACGGCAGCGTTCTTCCGAAGGGCGTTTCCACGGGAGCCCCTCCACGGTGTTGTACGGGATGAGATTGACTTTGGCGTGCAGGCGTTTGGCGATCCGGACGAGATGGGACGCGTCTTTTGGAGAATCGTTGATGTCCCTGATGAGAATGTATTCCAGCGTGGGCATCTGGTTTCTTCCCCTGTTCCATTCCTCAAGGGCCGGAATGAGTTGGGAGAGCGGCCATTTTTTGTTGACCGGCATGATTTGGTCGCGGACTTCGTCCGTAGCTCCGTGCAGGGAAACGGCCAGACGGATTTGCCTAGGATAGGCTGCCAGTTTTTTCAGGCCGGGAACGAATCCCGACGTGGAGATAGTGATGTGGCGCGCCCCTATTTCCAGACCGCGGTGGGAAGTGATGATTTCCAGGGCATCCGCCAGGTTGTCAAAATTGGAGAGGGGTTCCCCCATGCCCATGAAGACGATGTTATTGACCCGTTTTCCCGCAATGGCTTCCGCGGAGAGAATCTGCCCGATGATTTCCCCCGTGGTGAGGTGGCGTTTAAGGCCCAGCAGCCCGGAAGCGCAGAATTTGCAGCCGAAGGCGCAGCCTACCTGGGAAGAAACGCAAAGGGTGACACGCTCCGATTTTTCTCCATTTTCCGCTGCTGCGGCAGGGATGATGACGGATTCTACCAGACTGCCGTCTTCCATTTTGGTGAGGAATTTTCGTGTGGTGTCCGCAGAACCGTGGATTTCCACGATTTCCGGTGTGTGGAAACGGAAATTTTCCGCCAGCAGATTTTTGAGCGCGGGAGGGAGGTTGCTCATCGCGTCAAAGGTGGTGACGCGCTTGCGCCACACCCAGTCCAGAACCTGCTGGGTGCGGAATTTAGTGTGCCCGTGTTCCGTCAGGAAGGCGAGCAGCTTTTCCTCCGTCTGGGCAGTGATGAGGGGAAGAGGTGGCATGGATTTGAGGAGGTCCCGTTACAGCAGGGAATCCACGTAGCGGTCCCGGTTGAAGGGTTCAAAGTCTTCGGCTCCTTCCCCGGTTCCCAGAAAGGAGGGGGAAATGTGCATTTCATCCATGATGGCTACGGCCACGCCTCCCTTTCCGGAACCGTCCATTTTGGTGATAATGACGGAATCCAAGGGCGTCGCTTTATGAAATTCCCTGGCTTGTGCCAGGGCGTTAGCGCCTGTGGTGGCATCCACCACCAGCAGGGTGCTGTGGGGGGCGGATGCATCCTGCTTGGCGAGAGTCCGGCGAATTTTGGAGAGTTCCTCCATGAGGTTGTGGCGCGTATGGAGGCGCCCCGCGGTATCGCAAATGAGGTATTGGAAGCCTTCCCTGATGGCCTGCGTATGGGCCTCATAGCAGACGGAGGCCGGATCCTGGCTGGGGGCTCCCTTGCAGATGGGGATGTTCAGCTTGTCCGCCCAGCTTTGAAGCTGTTCCACGGCGGCCGCGCGAAAAGTGTCCGCCGCAGCGAGGAGGACGCGGGAGCCCTGTTTTTGCAGCAAATGGGCCAATTTGGCCGCAGAAGTGGTTTTCCCGGTGCCGTTGACGCCCACGACCAGAATGACCAGCGGTTTGCCTTCCGGAGGGGCGGGCAGGGACGGAGCGGTGGAAGGAAAGGCCCGGCGAAGCACTTCACGGGTGGATTCCACCAGATTTTCCGCATCCAGGCCTTTGCTTTCCTTCAACTGGTCCGCAATACCCATAGCGCGCCTGATGCCGATGTCCGCGGCTACCAGCTCAGCTTCCAGTTCTTCCCAGTCTATCCGGGAGCTTCGGGAAAATTTGGTGAATAGTTTTTTAAAGAATCCTGCCATGGTGCGAAGCGGAGTTATGCCGGGCGTCCCGTTTTTGAGATTCCGGCCAGGACGCCGTTGATGAAGCGGGGGGATTCCGCAGAGGAGAAGCGTTCCGACAGGCGGATGGCCTCCGAGATGACGATGGGGGCTGGGAGGTCTTTGCGATGGAGGAGTTCATAGGCCCCCAGGCGCAGAATGGCGCGGTCAATGGCGCTGACACGTTCAGGGGAGTAGTTTTCCAGGGTGGAGTCGATGGCGGCGTCCAGCCCGTCCCGGCGGCGCAGGATGTCTTCTCCCAGGGTTTTGGCTTCCCGGTAGAGTTCCTCCGCATCCCTCCCTGCCTCCACCACTTTTTTTATTTCCGCCAGGGAGGGGCGGTCGTCCGGGTGAATGAGGCAGTTGATGCGGTCATTGATTTCCTGGAGTTTGCTGCAGGAGGAAATGAGGGAGGGCCAGATTGCGTTATAGGCAGGGAAGTCCTTGAGCGTGTCCAGCAGGCGGCGGCGCATCTGCATCAGTGCGGTATTGAGTCCCTGAGCGGCGTCGCAGGCGGCGGAAAGAGCCCCCTTGTCATTGGAGGGATCCTCGTGCAGGGCTTTTTTCAGCCGGAGCAGGGAGGCGTTGAATTCTCCTTCCTTGGCCAGCAGGTCCTGAAGCTGGTCACGAACGGGCAGGGTAAGGGGGTCTTGCTGAAGTTTGTCCGCCGTTTCCCGCGCACGGGTGATGAAGAGGCGCAGCTTGTCCGGATAGTCCCGTGTAAGGTGGCCGGAGACGGCCTTGGCCTTGAGCTTGCAGTAGTCGCCCCGGAAAGGTTCCATCAGGATGTCCCAGATTCCCTCCCGTTCCGTTTCCGGCGTCTGAGAGGCGGCGTAAAGGTATTGGAGGGCGGCTTGTCTGATTTGGTTGCGTGAGAGCATGGCGATAGAGAGGAGAGAGTAATAGGTATTATTGCCGGAGCAGGGAGTTGAGGAAGAGTTCCGCCATGCGGGCAGCGGTGCGGGCCGCTTCACGGCCGCGGTTGAGCTGAGAGGCGATACAGCGGGCGAAGGCCTGCTTTTCATCATTCAGCAGCAGAACTTCATGAATGACGGGGGTGGTGAATTCCAGGGCGAGCTGCATCAGGGCCTGGGTAATGGTGGAGCCGATAAGGTCCGCGTGGTCTGTGCTGCCGCGCAGGATGACCCCCAGAGCCACCACGGCATCAGGACGTTTTTCCGGAGAGCGGGAGAGAACGGATTTAATGGCCACCGGAATTTCAAAGGCTCCCGGCACGCGGATGATTTCCAGGCGGACCGAGGGAAGCACGGTTTTCAGTTCTTCCGAGCAGTTTTCTACCAGGGCCTGGGTGTATTGTTCGTTGTATTCCGAGGCGACGATGCAGATTTTGGCGCGCGTGCCCGTGGTGCGCTGGCGGCGGGGAAGTTCCGTGGACATGAAGGGATGGAGTGGAATGTTACAGGATGTGGCCCAGCTTGCATTTTTTGGTAGCCAGGTATTTGCTGTTTTGTTCGTTGGGTGGGATGATGAGAGGAACCTGTTCCGTGATTTTTATGCCAAAGCCCTCCAGCCCCACGATTTTCCGCGGGTTGTTGGTAAGCAGGCGCAACTGGTTTGCTCCCAGGTCATGCAGGATTTGCGCTCCGATGCCATAGTCGCGCAGGTCGTCCGGATAGCCGAGCCTGAGGTTGGCTTCCACGGTATCCAGACCCTGTTCCTGAAGTTTGTAGGCCTTGAGTTTTGCCGCCAGTCCGATGCCGCGGCCCTCCTGCCGCAGGTAGAGCAGGACGCCTCCTTCCTGGGCGATGCGGCGCATGGCGGTGTGCAGCTGGCTGCCGCAGTCACAGCGGCGGGAGCCGAAGACGTCTCCCGTCAGGCATTCGCTATGCACGCGCACCAGCGTGGGCTTGTCCGGGGAGATTTCCCCGTGAACTAGGGCCAGATGAAGAGCTCCGTCCAGCTGGGATTCATAAAGGCGGCAGGTAAAGTCTCCGTAGTCTGTGGGCATGTTGACGGTTTCCACCAGCCGGATTTGCTTTTCCTTGGCCCGGCGGTATTCAATAAGCTGGGCTACGGTGCAGGCTTTCAGGCCATGTTTTTTCTGGAATTCCCCCAGATCCCCGATGCGGGCCATGGTGCCGTCTTCCTTCATGATTTCACAGCAAACGCCGGCGGGCTGAAGGCCTGCCATGCGCACGAGGTCAATGGTGGCTTCCGTATGGCCGGCGCGGCGCAACACTCCGCCGGGAACGGCGCGGAGAGGGAATGTATGACCCGGCTGAACAAAGTCGTTGACGGTGGCTTTGGGATCCGCCAGCGTGCGAATGGTGAGGGACCGTTCCGCGGCGCTGATGCCCGTAGTGATGTCATGGGCCGCATCCACGGAGACGGTGAACGCTGTGGACATGTTTTCCCGGTTGACGGAGGTCATGAGCGGGAGTTGGAGGGCGTCCGCCCGTTCCGGCGAAAGAGGTGCGCAGACGAGGCCCCTGGCGTGGGTAACCATGAAGTTGATGGCTTCCGGCGTAGCGAATTCGGCGGCAATGATCAGGTCTGCCTCATTTTCACGCCCAGGGTCGTCCGTAACGATGATCATTCGTCCCTGCCGTATTTCTTCCACGGCTTCTTCAACGGTGCAGAATTGAAGTTGATTGTCCATAAAAGGGGATGAAGAGAGGTTATTTTTGTTTTTTTGCCCAGGAGTCCTTGAGAGCCACCGTGCGGTTGAAAACAGGACGACGGCCCGGTACATGGTCCCTGCGGTCCGCCACAAAGTAGCCGAGACGTTCGAACTGGCAGCGGAATTCTGGTTCCGCTCCGGCCAGGGAGGGTTCCAGCTTGGCGTTTGTGATGATGGCCAGCGAAGAGGGATTCATGACGGACAGGAACCCTTCTTCAGCAGCGTCCGGGTTTTCTTCCGTAAAAAGGCGGTCATAGATGCGGATTTCTCCGTCCACCGCGTATTTGGTGCTTACCCAGTGAATGGCGGCGCGGCACTGTATTCCTTCCGGAGGGTTGGAGCCGATGGTGCCGGGAATGTGTTCGCAGAAGATTTCCGTGATAGTTCCCTCCGCATTCTGCTTGTAGTCCGTGCAGGTGATGCAGTAGCCCCCCCGGAGGCGTACGGTGCGGCCGGGGGCCAGACGGAAGTATTTTTTAGGAGGGTCCAGCATGAAGTCGTCCCGTTCAATCCAGACTTCCCTTGTGATGGGGAGGCGGCGGACGCCCTCTTCCGGTTTTTCCGGATTGTTCAGCACTTCAGCCATTTCTTCCGCGTTTTCCGGCAGGGTGGTGATAGTGACCTTGAGGGGATTGAGTACGGCCATGCGGCGCGGCGCGTTGGCATTCAGGTCTTCCCTTACGCTGTATTCCAGCAGGGCCACATCCGTGAAGCCGTTGAATTTAGTGATGCCTATGGTGTGGCAGAAGTTGCGGATGGCGGCAGGTGTGTAGCCCCGGCGGCGCATGCCGGAGACGGTGGGCATCCGTGGATCGTCCCAGCCGGAGACGTGTCCCTCCTGCACCAGTTGCAGCAGCTTGCGCTTGCTCATGACGGTGTAGGTAAGGTTCAGGCGGGCGAATTCCGTCTGGCGCGGGCGTGCCGGGACGGGGCAGTTTTCAATGACCCAGTCATAGAGGGGGCGGTGGTTTTCAAATTCCAGCGTGCAGAGGGAATGGGTGATGTGTTCGTAGGCATCTTCCAGCGGGTGGGCGAAGTCATACATGGGGTAAATGCACCAGGAACTGCCCGTGTTGTGGTGTTCCGCGAACATGATGCGGTACAGCACGGGGTCCCGCATGTTCATGTTGCTGGAGGCCATGTCTATCCTGGCCCGCAGGATGGCTCTGCCTTCCGGGATTTCCCCGTTTTTCATGGCCTGGAAGCGTGCCAGGTTTTCTTCCACGGAGCGGTTGCGGTAGGGTGATTCCTGTCCGGGCACGTTCACGTTGCCGCGCTGGGCGCGTATTTCCTCCACCGTCTGTTCGTCTACGTAGGCCAATCCCTTGCGGATGAGGGAAACGGCGCATTCGTAAAAGAAGCCGAACATGTTGCTGGCAAAGAAAAGGTTGTCGCCCCAGTCAAAGCCCAGCCAGCGGATGTCTTCCTGAATGCTGTCCACATATTCCTGGTCTTCCTTGCTGGGGTTGGTGTCGTCAAAACGCAGGTGGCAGCGCGCACCCGGAAATTCCTGGGCGATGCCGAAGTTGAGGCAGATTGATTTGGCATGTCCGATATGAAGATACCCATTGGGTTCCGGGGGAAAGCGTGTTACCGGGGCCTGATGCTTGCCAGAGGCAAGGTCATCAGAAATCATATCGCGGATGAAATCTCGGCGTTCGGCAGGCTGCAATGACATGGCGAAAATTCTACTACCAAATTACCTCTTCTGCAAGCGTGTTCACTCGGAATGACGTGAGGCGGGAGGAGGAACATGGAGAGCGTTTTTATCTTTTTTCAATGGCCCGTGTTGTAAAATTCAAATAATTTATATCAAGGTGCGTTTGGAAATTGAGCCCCTGATAAGGGAGACTGAAAAATATCCAGCTTTCCGCCAGGGAAAGGTGGGAATTTTCCCTTTCCCTTGTTTTCCGAAGTTTGCGGAATGGTTTTCAATTAAATGTTATTTTCAATGAGAGCGGTTTGAGCGAGTTTTAACATTCGGAAAAAATCAGAGAGTCGGAATGAAAAGGGGAAATGATGGAAATAGGAGCCGATGGAAGTTTCTTGCCAATTTTCGCGGGGTACATGGTAAGAGGAAAGTTGGGAAGACAGGTATTGCAAAAGAATGAAAAACGTGCATATTGGAGCCCGGTGAATCTGAATTGTCCACAGTGCAAACGACATATCAATGTGCCTTCTTCCGCGGAGGGCTCTATGGTGAATTGCAGCAAATGCGGGCATGAGTTTCTTTGCGACAGGGAAAAACTGATTCCTAAGAAACCTTTTGCCAAAGCGAAGAAAGCCGTTTCCGTCCATTCCCCCAAAGACAGGAGGGAAGCCATTCAGAGCGCTCTGGTAGAAACGGGGCTGATCCAATTGGTGTGCCTTTGCGCGTCCCTGGCTGTTGCCGCCGGCTGCGTCTGGATTTTTTACAATGCTTCTTCCGAGATGGATGGGACCTTTTTCCTTTCCATGCTGCAGCAGCCCCAGCAGAAGGCGTTTGCCCTGTTTTTTGCCTGTCTTGCCGGAGGCTTGATGGCCTGTGCCGGACGCAGGCACAAGATTGTTTTCATTTTGCTGGGTTTGCTGGTTGCAGGGGGGATTGCTTCCCTGCCTTTCGTGTATCCGGTCAAGGTGAATCCCTCCCTGCTCGGGGGGCATGAAGAGGGAAGCGCCGGGGAAGAAGATGTCTCCGGCTTTACCAGCATGGGGCTGGAGCAGCTGCCCTCCAAGAACGCTTCTGTCCAGAATTATGGGGCCGGTGATTTGAAACCTCTGTTTTCCGCTATTGACCGCAAGGAATCCCAGGGGGTTCTGGGCGTATGGGTGGTTGGGGTGAATGCAGCCAACCGGGACATGGTGAAGGCGTATTTGAAGAGGATGACCCAGTCCGAGGACGAACCTATTTTTTATGACCGCAAGGGAACGGGCGGCGGGCTGTTCGTTATTACTCCCACTCCCATTACGTTTAAGGAATTTGTAGAGGTTGCGGGCAAGATGGGGAAGGTGTCCCTGCAGGATAAGGAGCGTTTTTTTGTGGAAGTGATTCTGAACCGGGACAGGTTTGAAGCGCGGCCCGCTTCCGCCGCGTTGCAGGATGAGCGTCACCAGTATTTCGTGCTGGCCAATTTGAAGGAGCTGTCCTGTCTGGACATCCGCCGCGTTATTGCCGCCGCAAAACGTTTGTCGGCTGTAAATCCGGATAAGATGCGGGGTGAGGTTTCTTCCAGGCTGGTGGAGCTTCTCCGGGAGCCGTGGGGGCGTGATGCGGAATATGTGACCGCGTTGGCTTCGGCCCTTGTGGTATGGGCGGAACCGGATCATGAGGAGGCTCAGCGCGTGGTTGATTACGTGGCTACGGAGCTGAAGAAGGCGGATTGCGAAATTCCGGCGTCTCTGATCAGGTTTTTACTGCATGGTTCGGAAAAGAGAAGTTTGGCGTTGCTTCTGGGGGAATGGAAAAAGGATCCCCAGAAGTGGGAGGACGAATGCAAGGCTGCCGGCCCAACGGGAGAAGCTGATATCATCCGTTCGCTGAATGAGTCGGACGATTTTGTGTTGAAACGTTCCGCCGCCCGAATTCTTGGGGAAATCGGTTCGGAAGCTTCCCTGTCCGCGCTTAAGGCTTTCACTCATGACGCCGATAACGAATTGCGCCTGTGCGCGGAGTTGTCTGTGAACCTGATTGAAAAGCGGCTTGGGATAGATTCTTCCGCCAAAGGAGGCCGGTAAGGGCGGCTTCCGTTTCCGTGATGGCGCATCGCGCTGTTTTTCTGGCTTCAATACGGAAGGGGAGTTTTTTTCCCGGACGGTTTACAGGGATTGTTACGGTAATTGAAGTGCGGCTCCGGAATTTTCCCATTGCTGTTTTTCGGTGCCGGGAGATGCATGAGGGCATTTCTGCTGAGGTGTCCAAATGATTTCCTGTTCCCGGACAGTTTGTTACTTGTTTCTTTTGCGATATTTTCACCATTTGAACGCATTTCCGGGGAGGAAATTTGTTTTTGCCCGGGAAGCGTCTTTTTTGGTTGCGGAGAAGAGCCAATTTACTAAAATGCAACGACCATGACAGACCAAGAAAACATGAAAGCCGCCGTTCCGGATGCGGCCAGGCGATATATGCGCTATCTCCTCATCATGGCCGGTTTGGGCGGCCTGCTCTACGGTGTGGACGTTGGCGTGATTGCTGCCGCGCTTCCCTACATTGAGCAGACGGCCGGTTTTAATCCCTCCCAGCTTTCCCAGGTGGTGGCCGCCGTGCTGTTCGGCAGCGTTCTTTCTTCCCTGTTTGCGGGCTATCTGGCCGACAAGATGGGACGCAAGGCGTTGATTACCGTGGCCGCAGCCTTATTCACGGCGAGCATCCCCGTGATCTGCCTGTCCCAGGAAGTATTCGGCATTATGTTGCTGGGCCGTATTCTTCAGGGCGCCAGTGCCGGTATTGTGGGCGTGGTCGTTCCGCTGTATCTGGCCGAGTGCCTGAGCGCCGAGTCCCGCGGCAAGGGAACGGGGATGTTCCAGTTCCTGCTGACGGTGGGCCTGGTGTTTGCCGCCGTCGTCGGTTTGCTTGCCGCCAGTTATGTGGGCGGCGTCGAGAATTCCGGCGCGAGCGAAGAATCGCTGACTTCCGCCAAGGTTCTGGCCTGGCAGGCTATTTTCTGGGTTTGCGCCATTCCCGGCCTGTTCCTGTTTTTCGGTTCCTTCCGTTTGAGCGAATCTCCCCGCTACCTGTTCCGCCGCGGCCGCAAGGATGAAGCCATGGCTGTGCTGGTGCGCAGTTACGGGGATGCCCGCGCCAAGGAAGTGTTTGATGAAATGGTCCACATTGAAGAGGAAGAGAAGCAGAAGGCGGAGGAACTCAAAAAGCAGAGCTCTTCCGGCGAGTCCCTTCTTCAGCGCAAGTATATCTATCCCTTTGTTCTGGCGGTGCTCGTTCTGGCGTTTACGCAGGCTACAGGCATTAATTCCGTGCTGAATTATTCCGTGAAGGTATTCCAGCAGGCAGGCCTGGAAGGCACCACCGCCAACTGGGCAGACTTTACCATCAAGGTCGTGAACTGCTTGATGACTATTGTCGCCATGGTGCTGGTGGACCGCAAGGGCCGCAAGTTCCTGCTTAAAATCGGAACGGCCGGCATCGTGGTCGGCCTTCTCGGCACCGGGTTCCTGTTCAATAATGTGGAAAAAGCCCGCAAGGATGTGACTGCGGATGTGGCTGCCCTGCTGGCCGCCCAGAGCCCTTCCGTCCAGAAGGAGTTTGAACAGGGCAAGGATGTGGGTTCCATCCGAACGCTTCAATTGGAACGCACTCCGGATTCCCCCTTCATCAGGAATCTTCTTGCCAAGAACGGCATGGCCGACAAGGACATCAACAGGATGCAGCTCATCATCACCTATGACCAGCCGGAAGCCAATCCCGCCTGGTACCAGTTCCTGATGGGGTCTTCCACCCAGCTTTCCGTCGTAGAGTTTTCCGAACTGACCAAGGATACCAAGGATATCAAGAAGGAAGAGGACAGGGCTTCCCTGGCCGTGATCAAGGCCGTTCCGGATTCCACCAATAAAATGGTGGTGAACGGCAAGGACGGCTATGCCATGAAGCCCGTTTCCATTCTGAAGGCGGAATTGGGCGAAAAGCCGGATACCTCCATGGGCTGGGGCGTGACTGCGTTCTTCATTATCTTCATTGCTTTTTATGCCACCGGCCCCGGCGTGTGCGTCTGGCTGGCTCTGTCCGAGCTGATGCCAGCCCGCATCCGCTCCAACGGTATGGCGATTGCTCTGTTGATCAACCAGCTGGTTTCCACGGTTATCGCCGGTTCCTTCCTCCCGTGGGTGGGCAGCTGCGGTTATTCCGGCGTGTTCTTTACGCTGGGCGGCATTACGGTGCTGTATTTCATTACGGTGACCTTCTTCCTGCCTGAAACCAAGGGACGTTCCCTGGAGGAAATTGAAGGTTACTTCACAACAGGCAAGATGCCGGAAGATCCCAAGATGATCGGCGAAGGCATAGAAGCGGAGGAATAATTCTTTCTTCCTGTGGTTTTCAAGGCCGCTTCCCCTGAATTGGGGAAGCGGCTTTTTTATAACAGGAAACAGGGTGGGCTGCCTGCATGGCTTCGGAAGCACGGCTGTTCCGGGGAGAGGGTTCCGGCCGCCTGTTCCCGGGCCGTGACGGTATCCGCTTTTCTTTCCCGCACCAGTGGGAGAAGGAGGGCTGCAAAGCCTGCGATGGCGTCCGCTATTTAGCGGGCTTCCCCTTTTTTCTGCTTGGACTGCCAGTGCTTGATGGCTTCCGCAATGGGGGGATACCCGTTTTTCATATGGAAGTCATAGGCTGTCTGGCCGTCATCGTTGCGGAGAGAGGGATTGGCGCCGTGATTCATGAGGCAAACGGCTATTTCCGGAGAGTTGCAGGCCATCAGCGGAGTCAGGCCATCCACGTCCGGCTGGTTGGGATCCGCTCCCGCGTTGATGAGAAGTTCAATGAGAGGAATGAGGCGTTCCGCCGGTTTTTCCTTGGTGCAGACCAGGTGGAGGGGTGATTGCTTGCTTTCAAAAAAGCGTTCGTTAACATCGCAGCCGGCTTTGATGAGCCGTTCGTAAATGGCGGGGGACAGACTGAGGAAGCCGACTCCGCGCGCCTGAGCGTTCATTCTGCGCTTGAGATCCGGGGAACCGGCGTCCAGGAGCGCCAGCGCTATTTTTTCCTGACCCGGATCGGAGTCATTGAGGGCGGCGGAATACATGAATGGGGTGACGCCCCAAGGTCCCGGCTGATCCGGATCGGCGCCGTGTTTGAGCAGGGCGTGCACCAGCGGCAGCCTTTCTTCCGCGGTGGAATTCATATAGAGGCCTGAGAGGCACGCCCAGGTAAGGGGGGTGTCTCCCGGCTCTTTTGTGCCGTCATGCATGAAAATGGATTGAGCATTGACGGGAGCGCCCGCCTCTACCATCCGGACGGCCAGCCGGTTTAATCCCAGGGCAATGCAGAGGTGCAGAGGCGTGGTACGGTCCGGCGTCTGGAGCAGGAGGTTGCCGGTTTGGCGGAATTGCTCCAGCATCTGATGGCATTGAAGAATGGAGTGGAATTCCTCCTGCACTTCTCCGGGAAACATGATTTCCAGCGGCCAGGAGTCATGCAGGAAACGGAGGGTAAGGCCCAGCAGCTTTTCGTTTGCCGTCTTGATTTCCTGTTGTTCCGCTTCCGTGAGCTGGATTGTCTTTTCCTCCGCATGCGCCCAGGGAGCGGCCATAACGACTGCTGAGGACAGAAGCAGCATGGTTCCTGTCATTTGTCTCATGAAGTCCTTATAGGGGAAGGGCCGTGAGCTGTCACTTCAAATCAGGGGCATGTCAACCCAGCCTGGAGAGACTGATGCGGACGGCTTCCACCGTGCGGTCAATGTCTTCTTCCGTATGGGCTGTAGAGATAAAGCCCGTTTCGTACGGGGAAGGCGCGAAATAGACGCCTTGTTCCAGCATGTTCCAAAAGAAGGATTTGAAGAGTTTTTTGGAAGCTTTTTGCGCGGATTCCAGATTATAGACTTCCTCTTCCGTGAAGAAGAGGCAGAACATGGAGCCCGCACGGTGGAAGGTGTAATTTCTGCCGTGTTTTTTGAGGGCTTCGCGGATGCCTTCTTCCATGTGCGCTCCGAGCTGTTCCAGGCGTTCATAGGCGTTCCCTTTCAGGAGTTCCCGGAGCTGGGCCAACCCCGCCGCCATGGCAACGGGATTGCCGGACAGGGTTCCCGCCTGATACACGGGGCCAAGTGGAGAGAGGCAGTCCATGATTTCCGAGCGGCCGCCAAAAGCTCCCACGGGGAGGCCTCCGCCGATGACTTTGCCCATGCAGGTAAGGTCTGGAGTGATGCCGTAAAGCTGCTGCACGCCTCCGGGAGCGACCCGGAAGCCCGTCATGACTTCATCAAAGATGAGAAGGGCGTCGTGGCGGAGCGTTATTTCCCGCAGGAAGTGAAGGAAGTCGTTTTGCGGAAAGTAGAGTCCGGCATTGGCAGGAAAGGGTTCCAGGATGACGGCGGCAATGTCGCTTCCATGGAGTTCAAAGGCTTTTTTTACTGCTTCCCGGTCATTGTAGGGCACGGTGAGGGTGAGCTGCGTCATTTCCCTGGGCACGCCCGCGCTGTCCGGTTCTCCGAAGGTGAGCGCTCCGGAACCCGCCGCCACCAGAAGGGAGTCCACATGGCCGTGGTAGCAGCCGATGAATTTAATGATTTTACGGCGTCCGGTATAGCCGCGAGCCAGCCTGATGGCGGACATGGTTGCTTCCGTTCCGGAGTTGACCATGCGCACTTTTTCCACGGAGGGAACCATGTCCGTGATCATTTCCGCCATATCCACTTCCGCCGGCGCAGGAATTCCATAGCCCAGCCCCCTGTCCACGGCGGCATGTACTGCGTCCAGAACGGGTTGCGGAGCGTGGCCCAGAATGGCCGGGCCCCATGTGCCTATGTAGTCAATAAGCTGGCGCCCGTCCGCATCCGTGATGTAGGCTCCTTTGGCGGATTGAACAAAGAAGGGGTTCCCGTCCACATTGCGGAAGGCCCTGACGGGGGAGTTGACTCCGCCGGGGATAACGGAGCGTGCGCGGGAGAAGAGCTGGGCTGACTGATTCATGTGCAGAGGGAAGCAAAAAGGGCAATCCTTGAGAAAGGGTTGCCCTCATGGAAATTGGGTTCTTATTCCCGAACTAATACTGTTTTAAGCTTCAGGAGCGGAAGCGGGTGTTTCAGCAGTTTCGGAAGCGGTTTCTTCGCTCTTGTTGCTGTAACGCCATTTTACCTTGTTGCGCTTGCTGGCGGAACGGGCCTTGCGGCGGCGTTCGTCCATCGGGGTTTCAAAGGCGCGGCGGCGGCGCATTTCATCCAGAATGCCTTCAACATCCAGTTTTGTTTTGAGGCGCTTGAGAGCGCGGTCGATAGGTTCACCTTTTCTTACGGTAACTTCACGCATGATTTGTTTTCCTTTTTCTATTCGTCCGGGAACGGGAGACAATAGGTAGTGCTTTCCTGCTTACAGGTCAAGATTTTTATCATGACTGACCTATTTTTTGCCACTGAATGAGAGTTCTGCCGTCCGGAACGGCGGGAAGCGGCCGCGTTGCCCCGTTTTCCGGTTCCGGAGCGCGGTTCAACTGTCCTTGCCTTATAACAGGGGGCGTGGTAGAAAGAGGCGTCTCCCATGAACCGGCTGCATACATTGATTGACGGATTTTCCCGGGTGCGGATTCTCTGCATCGGGGACGTGATGCTGGATAAGTTCCTGTATGGGAGCGTCAGCCGTATTTCGCCGGAGGCTCCGGTTCCCATCATGAAGATGGACCGGGAGACGCGCATGCTGGGAGGCGCGGGCAATGTCGTGTCCAATCTGTGCGCGCTGGGATGCCGCACCACTTTTATCAGCGTGGTCGGGGATGATGGCCATGGGCGGCAGGTAAGGCGTTTTCTGGAAGAGACGCACTGCGTTCCGGAGCTGGTGGAGTGCGAAGGGTACGAGACGACCGTGAAGATCCGTTTTGTGGCGGGCAAGCACCATTTGCTGAGAGCGGACCAGGAACAGCCGCTGAGGATGGAGCCGGAGCTGGCTTCCCGTTTTTTTGAACGAGTGGATGCCTGTTTGCCGGAGGCGGATCTTGTCCTTTTGTCCGATTACGGGAAAGGCCTGTTTGACGGACGAACCGCCCCGGATGTGATTGCCCGGTGCCGTGCGGCGCGCAAGCCCGTCATTGTGGACCCGAAGGGAGCGGATTATTCCCGCTACAGGGGGGCCACGCTGGTGAAACCCAATATGAAGGAGTTCCAGGAGGCTACCGGCGTGGCGCTCAATCCTGCCATGGCCGGGTGGGAACAGGATGCCGTGGCGGGGGCGCAGAGGCTGTTTTCCGAATTCGGCATTGAGAATCTGATTGTCACTTTGAGCGAACACGGCATGATTTTCATTCCTTCCTCCAGCCCTTCCGATTTTGTCTGCATTCCTACGGAGGCCCGGGATGTTTTTGACGTGTCCGGCGCGGGTGATACCTCCCTCGCCAGTCTGGGCGCGGCGCTGGCCGCCGGAGCCGCGGTGCCGGATGCTCTGGTCGTGTCCAATGTGGCCGCCGGCATCGTAGTGGGCAAGTTCGGAACGGCCAGCGTGACCGGAACGGAATTGAAGGAGGCGTTGAAGGTGAAGGATATCCAGACGCCCTCCTGGCATCACCGCGACAATATCCTGACGCCGGAGACCGCGGCGGAGCTGGCGGAACGTTTCCGCCGTGAGAAGAAGGTGGTTGGATTTACAAACGGTTGTTTTGATTTGCTCCACCTGGGGCATCTGCATTCCTTTATGAAGGCGCGTGAAGCGTGCGACGTGCTTTTCGTAGGGTTGAATACGGACGCCTCCATCAAGCGGCTGAAGGGCGAGGACAGGCCGATTAATAATGAGGAGATGCGTTCCCTGTTGCTGGCATCCCTGGATTTTGTCGATTATGTAGTGCCGTTTGATGAAGATACGGCTCTGCCGCTGATTGAGAAGCTGCGTCCGGACGTGATTGCCAAAGAAGGGTATCCCCTGGCATTCTGGCCGGAAGGACAGTTCGTGAAATCTTATGGAGGGCAGGCTCTTGAACTGCCCCGCCTGGAGGGCTTTTCCTCCACCAATATCATCAACCGCATGAAAAGCAGCCCGGAATGAGCGAATACATCAGGAACCAGATTTTAGGGATAGCGGACAATTTCAAAGCCCTGGCTTCCATGGCCGGGGATATTGAGCAGGTTGCCCGCATTTGTACGGATACCCTTAAGGCCGGGAATAAGATCATGTTCTGCGGCAACGGAGGCTCCGCTGCGGATTCCCAGCACCTGGCCGCCGAATTGGTGGGGCGTTACAAGCTGAACCGCCCCGCCATGAATGCGCTGGCCCTGACGGTGGATACTTCCATCCTGACCGCCGTGGGCAATGATTACGGTTATGAGACGGTGTTTTCCAGGCAGCTGGAGGGAGTGGGCCGTCCCGGAGATCTGCTGGTGGGGCTTTCCACGAGCGGCAACAGCCGGAACATCGTTTTGGCGATGGAGCTGGCGCGCCGGATGGGCGTCCGGACGGTGGCCTTGACAGGCCGCGGAGGCGGAGAGATGAAAGAAATTGCGGAGTTTTGCATTGCCGTTCCTTCCGATGCCACGAACAACATTCAGGAGATGCACATTGCAGTGGGGCATCTGGTTTGCGAACTGGTTGAACGGGAGATATATGGCGGGTAAGGCTTTGTTTCTGGACAGGGACGGCGTGGTTAATGTGGATGGCGGGTATGTGCACCGCATAGAGGACTTCCGGCTGGTTCCCGGAATTCTGAATCTTTGCCGCCAGGCTAAAGAGAAGGGGTATCTGGTGCTGGTGGCGACCAACCAGTCCGGCATAGGACGCGGCATGTTTTCTGAAGATGACTTTGAGCGGTTGACGGAATATATGAGAGGGGTGTTCCGTTCGTCCGGTGCGGAGATTGCAGGTGTGTTTCACTGTCCCAGCGCGGATGACGGACATCCCGACCGGAAACCGAATCCCGGCCTGTTTTTGAAGGCTGCCGCCGCGCATGGGCTGGATATGAAAGCCTGCGTGTCCGTAGGTGACCGGGAGCGGGACATCCGGGCGGCTCTTGCCGCCGGAGTAGGCCGCAATTTCCTGTTTTCTGCGGAAGATGTCCCCACCCTCGCCACGGCCCGTGTGGAGACGTTGGAGGAAGTGGCGGCAAGGCTGTAGGCCGGGAATAGTTGCCCGGGAAAAGTCGCTGCGGTTTGTCCCTGGAGTCATCCCCTGCAGCGGGGCGGGCGACATGTTACCGGTGCGGGGCAAAGTATTTTGACATACGGAGAGGAGCCTGTTAGAAGTGGAACAATCCGGGCGTAGTTTCGTGAACCTGGCCTGTACAGGCTTTTTATTTTTGCACGTATGAATCTGATACTTTTCCAATCCATGATGGCTGCCGCCGCGCTCGGGGCCGGCCTTGCCCTTCCTGTCTCTGCCCAGTCTTCTTCTCCGGCTTTTTCCGCCTCTCCTGAAGGCTCCCGTGCCGGAAAAACGGCCAAGATGCCGGTGTATCCCATTCCTCAGAAGATGACCAGGAGCGGCGGTTCCGTGACGGTTCCGGCCCTGAAGCTGTTGGGCGCGCGGGATGAACCTACCGTGAATGCCCTGAAAAGCATGTTTTCCCTCGCTCCAAACGGGCTGCCTGTGCAGATGACGATCATCAAAGGAAGCAACAAGCCTGCCGGTAATGTTCCCCGGAAGGCCGGGGCCTATTCCCTGAGCGTTACGCCCCAGGGAATACGGATGACGGGGTATGACGACGAAGGCCTGTTTTACGCGGCCCAGACGCTGCTGCAGTTGGCGGAGAAGACTTCTTCCGGCGTGACAGTGCCGGAAGTGGAGGTCCTGGATTGGCCGGATGTTCCTTTCCGCGGTACCATTGAAGGGTTTTACGGTCTGCCCTGGGGGCAGGAAGGTCGCATCAGCCAGTTCAAATTTTACGGGAAGTATAAGATGAATACTTACATCTACGGCCCGAAGGATGACGTGTTCCACGGTTTTTCCAAGCGCTGGCGCGAGCCTTATCCCGCAGATATGGCGAAGGACCTGAAAGAGCTGGTGAAGGTCGCGAAGCAGAATAAGGTGAATTTTGTCTGGGCCGTGCATCCCGGAGCGGATATTCACTGGGGCGAGGCGGACCGGAAGGCGGCCGTGAAGAAGTTTGAGATGATGTATGATCTGGGATTCCGTTCCTTTGCCGTATTTTTTGACGACATCGGCGGAGAGGGGGCCAAACCGGAGGGCCAGGTGGAGTTTTTGAATTACCTGAATAAGGAGTTTATCCACAAAAAACCGGATGTGACGCCGTTGATCGTATGCCCCACGGCGTATTCCGGCGGTGGTAGCCGCTACCATGAGGTAATGGGGGAACATCTGGACAAGGATATAGGCATCATGTGGACCGGTTCCAGCATTGTGAGCGATATCCGGACTCCTGCTTTGAAGGGGATTAATAAGTATTTGAAGCGTCCGGCGTTTATCTGGTGGAATTTCCCGGTGACGGATTACGTGCGCCATGCCCTGTTTTTGGGGCGCACCTATGGCGTGGATGCGGACGCGATGCCGTTTATGCAGGGGTTTGCTTCCAATCCGATGGATAAGCCGGAGGCTTCCAAGATTTCCCTGTTCAGCGTGGCGAACATGACCTGGAACGCCAAGGCCTATGATTCCGACAGGACATGGAAGGACAGTATCCGTATTTTGTTCCCCGGCTGCTCCTCCGCCATGCAGACGTTTGCCGATCATAATAGCGACGGGGGGCCCAGCGGGCACAATTACCGCAAAGAGGAGTCCGTAGAGATTGCCCCCGTGGTGGAGCAGGTGCTGGAGCTGTGCCGCCGCGGGGCCAGGGTGTCTGGAAGCAAGGCGTTTGATCGCCTGAAGGCCGAGTTCGCGAAGATAGCCCAAGCTCCGGCCGCGATTCGGGCCAAGTCTAATAATCCCGCTTTCGTTGCAGAGGTGGAGCCGTGGCTCATCCAGTTCGAATCCCTGGGGAAAGCCGGGGTGAACAGTATGCGCATGATTGAGGCCACAGAGGCGGGGAATGCCGCCGGAGCGTTGAATCATGCTATGGAGGCCGCCTGTCTGCTTGCCGAGATGCAGCGTTACAGCAGGGAAATCAGCAAGGCCATCAATAAGCACGTCACGGAAGTGACCAAGAAGAATTCCCCGTGGCAAACCGCCGTGAAGCCGTCCGAACTGGTGATGGCCCCCGCTGTGCGGGAACTGCTGGACATGGGCTCCACCCCCGTGCTTTCCCGCGTGAGCGGGCAGGCCGTTGGCCGTGTGAAGCCTTATGTTTCCACCAAGTCCAAGATTGGCATCGAGAAGATGCTGGATGACGACCCCGAGTCGTTCTATTACTGCAAAGAGGTTCAGAAGAAGGGTGACTTTTTCGGCGTGGACCTGGGAGTTCCACGGGAGATACGCACCGTTTCCATTGTGATGGGCCGCAATGATTCCGATACGGATGCTGTGAACAGGGGACAGTTGGAGGTTTCCCTGGACGGGCAGTCCTGGTCTCCCCTGATGCCGGAGTCCAGCGGGCTTCGCGTGGAGTACCGGGGAAATGGCAAAAAAGGCCGGTTTGTGCGTTACCGCGCTACGGCGCAGGGGGTTCCGGGAGGCAAGCCGGACGTGTGGACGGCCATCCGGGATTTCAAGGTGAATGCTCCTGCAGCGCCTTCCGTACTGACGGATGCTCCCGCGTTCAGGAATGCCGTGGTTGAAGCAGGAGACAGGGATATTTCCTTGAAGCGCATCATGGAGGTGCATCCCCTGCCGCCGAAAAAGTCCCTGGGCCTTCAAATTCCGGCGGGAGCGTCCGTGGAGTCCGCCTCCGTCAATTTGAAGACGCCGGATATGAAGTGGGCCAAGTTGTTCATTTCCATGGATGGAAAGTCCTGGGCGGAGGTCCCGTTGAAGGAGGACGGTTCCGCGGATATTGGCGGAGTGATCAAGGGCATCAGGCTGTTGAACGCCTCCTACTCCCCGCAGGAGGTGACTCTGGAAGAGTTCCGGCTGAATCTTGCCAACAAGGGTGGGAAGTCCGCCGACAGCGGAGCTGCCGGGGATTTCAACCTGGCAACGTTCCTCCAGGTGGAGCTGTCTCCGGAGAGGGCGGAGATTCCCTGTGATTTTCCCCGTGCGGGTTCCGTCATTGTCCTGTCCGACGGGAAGGAGGCTTCCGTGCTGGCCTGTGGGGCTGACGGACGGTGGGTTCCCGTGGGCAATCTGGCCAAGGGCAGGAAAGTTAATACGTTCAGCCTGAAATCCGTCAAAAAACCGGTGAAGGCCCTCGGCCTGACCGGGAAAAAGGGAAGTTCCGTAAATATTTTTGAAGTAATCTGGAAATAACGGATGGCATCGGGAAGTTTTCCGCCGGGTGGTGTCCGCTGGCCCTGGGGCGGCTGTTTCTTCCGTGGAATGGCCGCCCTGGATTTTTAGCCCTTGGTTTGCCGGGAGGCTCTTTTTTCCGCCAGGTGCATGCAGCCGAGGACGAGGGCGATGATGACCAGAGGCCCCAGGATGTCCGCATACCCCACCATGCCCGTGTTCACGGGGGCCACGCAAAGCAGGAACCACCAGGCCAGGGCCAGCAGGCGAAGCAGGGGCGGGGTTCCGCTGCCGGAGAGGAAGACATAGATGACGAGAGCCCAGAATTGGGGAAAACGGGGCAGCGTGACCAGCCATTCCCGGTGGTCCCCTCCGGGCCAGACAAGCGTACCGTAGGGGCCGGCTGCGGGAAGGTCTCCCCACATGGCGCCTGAGGGAAGCGCCATGTTCATCAGCAGGTTCAGGAACAGGCCCGCATATACGGTTATCATCAAGGCCCTCCATTGGGCGCCTGTTCGCACCGCCAGGAACAGGAAGGCCGGCACCAGCAGGAAGGGAGTCAGTTCCAGGGCTCCCATCCAGAGAGGGAGATTTGTTCCTATTTCTGCAAGGCGGTCCGCGCCTTGTGGAATGGCGGAAAGAACGGCCCAGTACAGGAGCATCAGAAAGATGCAACGGTACCTGGCGCCCCGGCTTACCGGGCGTTCTTCATCCGGAGGAAGGCCCAGCCATGCTCCGGATGAGGGCTGGTCGGGGGAGGATTGCATGGCGGGTTGGGAATGGTGCTTTTGTAACGGGAACGTGCAGGTTTGTCAATAAAGCCCGGTTCAGATCCGGAACCGGGATTGTTTTTCAACAAAACGGGCATTTTTGCTGTCCACATTGTGACAAAGTTGTTGCCTTTGGCTTCTTGCCTCCGGCGGCTTCTTCTGCTAGTCGGTGCCTGAAAGGCCGCGGAAAAACGGCTGTGCCTCAGTATCCCATTCTTTTTGCTTATGACCCGTTCCAGATTCCTGATGATTTTACCGGCCCTGTTTTTATGCCTGCTGGCTGTTTCCTGCGGAAAGAAGGAGAAGGAAGATCCCAATGTCGTGGAGTTGAACTTCGGTCATTTTCCCAACGTGACACATGTGCAGGGCCTGGTGGCGCATCATTTTTCCCGGCAGGGGAAGGGGTGGTTTGAAGAACGGCTGAAGGAGGCTACCGGAAAGGATGTCAGGATCAACTGGTACGTGTACAATGCGGGCCCCAGCGCCATGGAAGCCGTGTTCGCCCGGTCCATTGAACTGGCTTATGTGGGGCCCAGCCCGGCCATCAATGCGTTTGTGCGTTCCCGCGGGGAGGATATCAGGATGATTGCCGGAGCTGTGGAAGGAGGCGCCGCCCTGGTGGTTCCGAAGGATTCCTCGCTGAAGGAGCCTGCGGATTTCCGCGGCAAGGTGATTGCTACTCCCCAACTGGGGAATACGCAGGATGTTTCCGCCCGCGCCTGGTTTTCCCGCGGCGGCCTGCATGTGACGCAGCGCGGCGGGGACGTGACGATTCTGCCGACTCCCAACCCCGAACAGCTCAGCCTGTTCCGGCAGGGCAAGCTGGACGGCGTGTGGACGGTGGAACCCTGGGTGAGCCGCCTGGTGCTGACGGCGGGAGGCAGGGTGCTGGTGGACGAGAAGGAGTCCATCGCGACCGTACTGGTATGCGGAGCGGAGTTTCTCAGGGAAAAGCCGGAGGTGGCGAAAGCCCTGGTGCAGGCGCATGAGGAACTGAACGAATGGATAAGGCTGCATCCGGATGAGGCCCAGTTAATCGTGGTCAGGGAGCTGGAGGAGCTGACGCATTCCAGAATAGACCCGGCATTGATTGCGGAGGCCTGGAAAAGCATTGTCATCAAGGACAGGATTTCCATTCCCAAGCTCCGGCAGTTTGTGCAGGACGCCCATCAGGCCGGATTTATGAAAGAGGTTCCGGATATAGGCGGCCTGGTGGTGCCGGAGGCGGCGGAGGAACAGTTGACCATGGCGAAGGAGGCGGGCGGAAGATGATTGCGGGTGCAGAACATTGCGGCCCCGGAGGCTGCAAGCTCCGTATTGCCGGCGTGAGCAAGGTGTTTGACGGGAGGCGCGGAAAGGTGGTGGCTCTGGAGGGCATTAATTTGAATATCAGAGGAGGCGAGTTCGTGTGCCTGGTGGGGGCCAGCGGCTGCGGGAAGACTTCCCTGCTGAATATCATTGCAGGGCTGGAGTTTCCTTCTTCCGGGGTGGTGGAGCTGGACGGGGAGCCTGTGACGGGACCCGGACGGGACCGCACTGTGATGTTCCAGGAGTCCGCCCTGTTTCCGTGGCTGGATGTGATGGGGAACGTGATGTTCGGCTTGAATCTGGTGCCCGGACTGACTCGGGGAGACCGGCTTGCCATGGCGGAGAAGAATCTGGAACTGGTGGGGCTGAAAGAGTGTGCCCATGCTCATATTCATGAACTTTCCGGCGGAATGAAGCAGCGCGTGGCGCTTGCCCGCGCCCTGGCTACCAGCCCCCGCATTTTGCTGATGGACGAGCCTTTTGCCGCCCTGGACGCCATGACCCGCGAACAGCTTTATCAGGATATTCAGGAGATTCATTTACGCTGCGGCATGACGATTGTTTTCGTTACGCATAATATGCGCGAGGCCGTGTGCCTGGGGGATCGCGTGGTGTTGCTCACTCCGCATCCGGGGCGCGTCTGTGAGGAATATTTCGTGGATTTCCCTCATCCCAGGGATATCAACAGCAGTGATTTGGCGGCATTGTCCTCCCGCATTACCCGTGATTTGAAAGGAGCCACAGCATGAACAGGAACAAATGGTCCAAGTGGGGGGCGCACGCCTGTTCGCTCGTGTTTTTCATTTTCGTGGTCTGGGCATGGCAGTATTTGAGCGACCTGAGGGTCTGGAAGCCTTATTTGTTTCCCTCTCCGCTGGAAGTATGGGAGTATCTGCGCTCTTCATTTCAGGACGGGTCTCTGGAGGAGGCTTCATGGATTACCATGAAAAGGCTGGTGCTGGGGTATGGAATCGGCCTGGTGACGGGGATTCCCCTGGGCATGCTGTGCTCCCGTTTCCAGCTTATACAGAATACTCTGGGGCTGGTTTCCCTGGGGTTCCAGGCTCTGCCCAGCGTGTGCTGGGTTCCGTTGGCAACCCTGTGGTTCGGCCAGACGGAAGGGGCTATGCTGTTCGTGGTGATTATGGGGACGCTGTGGTCCGTAATCCTGGCTACGGCCAACGGCATGCGGAACGTGCCGCCCATTTATGCCCGTGCGGCGCGCACCATGGGAGCAGGACCCATTTATTGCCTGATTCATGTGACGCTTCCCGCTTCCGCCCCGTTTGTGGTGAGCGGAATGAAGCAGGGATGGGCTTTTGCCTGGCGCTCCCTGATGGCTGCGGAAATTTTTGTTCCCATCCTGACCGGGTTCGGATTGGGCCAGCTGCTGCATTTCGGCCGCGAACTGAACGCGATGAACCAGGTCGTAGGCATCATGTTCGTGATTGTGGTGATTGGGCTACTGTCCGACAAGATTCTGTTTTCTCCTCTGGAACGGTTTCTGCACCGCCGCTGGGGGACAGGACAGGCCTGAAGCGGCGGGAAACAGAAACACGGAGAGGGGCTACAGAGCGTTCCGGCGATATGGTGCCCGTTATTTGCCGGAAGAATCCAGCTCCTTTTTGAGCGCGCGGACTTCCTTAATCAGTGCCGGAAGTTTTTTGAGGGCGGCGTATTGGCGGGTAGCGTCCTTGTAGGGGAAAGCCGGCATGCCCCAGTAAGTAGAGTTTTCCGGAATGTCCGAGAGGACTCCCGTTTTAGCGCCCAGCGTGGATTTGGAACCGATGTTGAGGTGTCCTGAGATGCCGACCTGGGCGGCGATGGTGGCATAATCCCCCACTTTGGTGCTGCCGGCTATGCCGGATTGGGCGACGATGATGCAATGCCTGCCGACAACGACGTTATGGCCGAGCTGGATCAGGTTGTCTATTTTGGTGCCTTCCCCCACAATGGTGCGCCCGAATCTGGCGCGGTCAATAGTGGTGTTGGCCCCTACGTCCACGTCATCCCCCAGTTCCACAATGCCTACCTGGTCAATGCCCACGTAGCGTCCATTGTCTCCCATCAGGAAGCCGAATCCGTCGGAACCGATGACGGCTCCGGGCTGGATGGTCACCCTGTTGCCGAGTTTGCAGCGTTCCCTGATGGTAACATGGGCATGCAGGCGGCAGTTTTCCCCCATGGTGACGCCGTCTCCGATATCGCAGCCGTTGCCAATGTCCGTCCCGTCTCCGATTATGCAGTGGGCCCCGATGCAGGTATAGGCTCCTACATGGATTTTGTCCGGGTTGAAGCTGGCCGTGGGGTCGATGATGGCTGTGGGATGAATGCCGGGGGTGAACCGGTAGGCGGAAGCCATGAAATATTTCACCAGGGCGTTGAATGCCATGGAGGGGTTGTCCACTTCCACGAAAGCTGCGTGTTCCGGATACGCAGGCAGGCCCGGCGGCACCAGCACGATTCCGGCAGAGGTGTGCAGGAAGTCCTGGAAGTATTTTTCATTGCCAAGGAAGGAGGCTTCTTCACGGGATGCGTCAAGAAGGGAAGCGACCCCGAATACGGTCAGTTCGGGGTCGCCGGAAAGGATTTTTCCCCCGGTGAGGGCGGCCACGGCTTCAAGTGTAAGCTTCATGGGTATATGATTCCGCCTTCCCGGGGGTAATGTCAAGGGTTAGTTGGCCGGGGCCGCGGGAGCGGCGGGGACGGCCGGAGCCTTTTTCTTGGAGGGGTCAAACCCTTCGGGGGCGTCTTTGTTGAGTTCTTTCATCACTGTGGGAGTAATGTCCATGCCGGGCTTCGTGTAGACGAATACCTGGTTGGACCGAAGGGCCTGGGCGCTTTTGTCCAGAACGAGGTCATAGTTGCCCTTGGTGGCGATGCCTTCCGTGATTTTTGTGATTTCTCCCATGATTTTGGCGGAACGCACTTTCATTTGTTCCTGAAGGGATTTAAGCTGGCGTTCCACAAATCCGCGGCGTTCCTGTTCCAGCGCAATGACTTCCTGACGCTTGATCTGGGCCTTTTGCTCCAGCTCCTTTTTGTCCTTTTCATTCAGCATGGGATCCTGAAGCCTTTTGACCATGTCGTTGAAGTCCGCTTCCATCTTTTTGATGGTTTCCGCGCGGGTGTTGTTGGTTTCCTGCACCGTCTGGGCAGCCTTGTCTACTTCCGCCTGGGCTTCATGGGTCTTGTAGTAGTCGGCGAAGAGTTTCTGCACATCCACCGTCGCTACCTTAAGTTCAGCGTTGGCCGTGGCGCTTAATGCCATTGCTGCTGATACACCTAATGCTGTTTTGAAGAATCTCATAATTTTTAGCGTCTTCTGACTTTACCAGTTTACATGTGGAATGGCATGCGTCAACCTTCTAGCAATATTTCAGGATTGAACTTTTGTCATCAAGGGGCCACTTTAGGCGCATGCAAACATTTTCCACCAAGGCCCAGTTGAGGGCTGCCCTCCTCAAGCACCACCGCAAACATGACCATGTGGTTCTCGTCCCCACAATGGGGGCCCTCCACGCCGGACACCGCGCTTTGCTGGAACAGGCGCGCAAGTTGGCCGGGGAGGATGGCGTGGTGGTTGCCAGTATTTTCGTCAATCCTATCCAGTTTAACAATTCCTCCGACCTTCAGACTTATCCCCGGACTCCTGAAAAGGATTTGGAGGTGTGCGAAGGTGCAGGCGTGGATTATGTGTTTTCCCCTGCTCCTGAAGAAATGTATTCCGGAGAACGCAGCATTGCCGTGGAAGAAAGCTTTTTGTCCGCAACATTGTGCGGTGCGTCTCGCCCGGGGCATTTTTCCGGTGTCTGCACGGTGCTTGCCAAACTGTTCAACCTGGTACAGCCCACGGACGCCATTTTCGGAAAGAAGGATTACCAGCAGCTTGCCATTATCCGCCGCATGGTGCGCGACCTGGATTTTCCGGTGCGCATTCACGGGGCGGAGATTGTAAGGCATGGCAACGGTCTGGCCTATTCCTCCCGGAACGCCCGCCTGACGCCGGAGCAGAAGGAACAGGCCGTGGTAATACGGCAGGCTATGCTTCAGGCCCGGGACGAGTTCCAGGCCGGGGCGGACGCCTCCAAGGTGAAGGAGCATGCCGCCGCCATGATTGAGGGTGTGCCCGGCACGCGCATCGATTATCTGGAGATTGTGGATGCGGAGACCATGCAGCCGCTGGCGGAGAACCGGAAGCCGGCCCTGATGGCCGCCGCCGTCTATTTCGGCGACGTGCGTCTTATAGACAACATAGAACTTTAATACGGCAAGGATTTTCTTATACTGCGCCCGTGATTACCGCCTCCAACCTCCACCGCAGCTATTCCATCGGCAAGAAGTCCATTGAGATCCTGCATGGGGTGGATTTGCACATTGCCGCCGGAGAGAAGGTGTTCCTGTGCGGGCCCAGCGGGGCCGGAAAGACCACGCTGATGTACACGCTGGCCGGATTGGAAACGCCGCAAGAGGGAAAGGTCACGATTGACGGCACGGATATTTACGCCTTGTCCGCCACGGCCCGGTCCGTGTTCCGGAACCGGAGCATGGGGTTTATTTTCCAGAATTATCTGTTGATGCCGGAATTGACGGCGCTGGAAAACGCCTGTCTGGCTTCCTCCATCGGCAGGAGGCCGCGCGTGGAATATGTGAGGGAACTGATGGAGCGCGTGGGTTTGTCCCACCGCCTGAACCACCTGCCCAGCGAACTGAGCGGCGGGGAACAGCAGCGCGTGGCAATCGCCCGTGCCCTGGCGAACGACGCCCCCATTATTTTTGCGGATGAACCTACCGGGAACCTGGACCGGAAGAACGGCGCGGAGGTGCTGGACCTTTTGTTCGGCCTGGCGGACGAGTCCCGCAAAACGCTGGTGATTGTGACGCATGACGAACATCTGGCACGGAGAGGGGACCGCATTATTACGATTATGGACGGGCAGGCCGTCTGAGGCTGCCGGGCGCAGGGGCCGCCTGCGTTTTATTTGATGCCCGCCGTCAGATGCAGGACGGCCTGGTGCCGCTCTGGGGCATCTGCCCCATGCGGCGGTAATCCAGCGTTTCCGGAAGGTTTCCTGTTGATGGCAGTTCGGTTTCCGGAAAAGGAAGGTGTCCGTTATCATGACGGCGGCCAGGTTTTTGGCCCGGAAATTGAGGTGATGAGAAAAGTTGATGCACCAACTTTTGATGTCCGCAGGATTGAGACAGATGGAAGGCAGGAAGGGCCGCCTATGTTTCTGAATTGCCCGAGCCCGCCTGCGGCTGTCCCTTTTGCCGACGATGGGGGTGAAGTTCCCTGTGCCCGGATACAGGGAACCCATGCCGTGCGGGAGGCTCACCGGTGAGTCGGTTGCGGACGGTGCTCATGCATTATTCCTTATAGTCTTCATCGGAATCACCCTTGCATAGAAATGCGAACTCCGGGGAACTTCCCGCTGTGTCCAGCAGTGAGCTCCATGTGAGATTGGGATAATCAATGAGATCATGTGCATAAGCCAGCATATTGTCCGGCGCCTGGCCATATCCACGTCCTACTTCACAGACGCATAAGATGAGAATGAGGTGTATGACTGGCGAGACAGGAGCGTCTTCCGGGATTCCCTCATTGAAATATTTGATCAATGCATTTGCGGATTCCTGACTGTCACTATCCAATTCTTGAAAGAGTTTTTTATAGGATTGGGGCCTTCCTTTTTTTATTACCGGGTCATATTTTTGCCAGCCTCTTCCTAATTTTACATCCAGTTCTCCTTTAAGTTTTTCAAATATTTGCGTGACTTCGGCAGGATCATGATCCTGAAGCCTTACCCAGGCGAGCCAGATTTTCCCTACTTCTTTTAATTGTTCGATTGCTATCATCTGGTGATTATTTTTTGTTTGGTTTTTCAGTGTATCCGCCGCAAGTTCATGCCGTAAATCCAGAGAGAATTTCAGTTTTCTGAAGCCTTGCTTTATGCGGATTAACATTGTTTATTTAATCCAATTTTTATTTATTGTTATTATTTATTTCCCAAAGAACCGCTCTTCTTTTTAAGAACTTCTATCTGTCTCCGGAACGTACAGAGATATCTTCAAATTCGGGAACTGAGATGAACGGTAAATTCCCGGAGCCTGCCGGCAACGCGAGAGGATCGGTATTGCATTTGGCCGGGTTGTTGTGTAGCCTGTTGGGCATGTGGGACTGGATTGTGATCAAGGATGCGCTCCGGGCGGTTGTTGAAATTTTCATCCTGTGGGTGTTCCTGTATCAGATTTACCGTGCTTTCCACGCAACGCGCGGCGCGCGCATCATGGTGGGGCTGTTCGCCTGCTTTCTGGCCCTGGTGGTGCTGGCCTTTTTCTTTCAGCTGAATGTTATTTCGTGGATACTGACGCGCATTTTCGCCCCCGGCCTAGCGCTGGCTCTGGTGGTGATTTTCCAGCCGGAGCTGCGCGTGGGGCTGGCAAAGCTGGGAAGCCACCCGTTTTTTTCTTCCTTCGCCAAGCTTCAGCGGGTGGATTTTCTGGATAATTTCTGCAAAGCGGTAAGCAAGCTTTCCAACCAGCGGTTCGGCGCCCTGTTCGCTTTTGAGAGGAGCATCAGCATGAAGCCTATTGAGGATTCCGGCGTGAAGCTGGACGCCATTTTTTCTCCGGAACTGGCCCTGACGATTTTCCATACCAAGACGGCTCTTCACGATGGGGGCGTGGTGATTTCCGGCGACCGCATTTCCGCGGCTGCCTGCGTGTTCCCTGTTTCCCAGAAGGAAATGAGCGACCGTACCCTGGGGCTGCGCCACCGCGCGGGCGTGGGCATGTCCGAGGAGAGCGACTGCGTGGTGGTGGTGGTGTCCGAGGAGACGGGGGCTATCGCGTTGGCCGTAGGCGGGAAGCTGGAACGCAACCTGACTCCGGAACAGTTGAAGGGACGCCTTGAAGAGCTGCTGAATATTTCTTCTTCCAATGAAAAAACTGCTATTGCTTAATTGGCCTGCCAAGTTGTTCTGTCTGGTGCTGGCCGTGATTATCTGGTCTTTCATCAATCACTGGGTGACCACGAATGACGGCGTGCCTTCCCGCGGGCAGCTTGAGGAGATTAGAAGATCCCATCCCTGAATATTTACCGTTATGAGGAATTTCATTGTTACCGGTACCGATACGGAAGTCGGTAAAACTTATGTGAGCTGCCTGATCGTCAAGTCTCTAAGAGAAGCGGGCATCAATGCCGCCGGGTTCAAACCCGTGGCCTGCGGAGACAGGCAGGATGCCCGCCTTTTGCGCGAAGCCGGGCCGAAGGATCTGACGCTGGATGAACTGAATCCCGTTTTTTTGAGGAATGCCACGTGTCCCTATGTGGCCGCACGGCTGGAGAATACGCAAGTGGATGAAAAGGTTATCCTGCGGGCTTATGACGCTTTGTCCGCCGCACATGAGTGCGTGGTGGTGGAAGGGGTGGGAGGATGGGAAGTCCCGATTGGCCCCGGAAGGAATTTCAGCGATATGGCTGCGGATTTCAAGCTGCCTGTTCTTCTGGTGATCGGCAACAAGCTGGGAGCCATCAACCATGCCCTGTTAACGCTGAATGCAATCAAGGAGCGCGGCCTGGAATGCCTGGGCATCGTGTTCAATAATGTGAAAGATGAATGGGATACTGCCTGCGTGACGAACAGGAGCATGGTGGAGGAGTTTTCCGATGCGCCCATTCTCGGCGAATTGATTCACGGGCAGGATTACATGGACATGGACGTCCTGCTGGAACGTTTGCACTGACAGGAGGAGTCTGTCTGGCGAATGAACGGGACGATAGCGAAGACGCCCGTTCGTTATTGCCGGATTTGCGGAGGGAAACAGCGATATGGAGGAATAAGCATGTCGGTGTTGGAGAGGATGGGAAAAGCATTTGGTTTCCCAGTTGAGAAAGCCCTGTTTTGACAGGAGCGGAGATGGAATGCCGTAGTTAAGGAATGCTTTTGTTCAGAGTGTTCAGCATTCCCGTACGGTTTTTTATTGCCTTGCTGATTTATTTTTCATGGGGGCCGCTGGCCGGAGGGGTGGTTACCGCGCCTGTGCCGGAGTTTTCTTCCCCCGCGCTTATTCCATATCCTTCCAAAGTCGTCAGGGGCGCGGGCGAGGCAGGTTTCAGGAGCGTTCATGTGAAGGTTGGTCCGGATGTTCCTGGCAGGGATGATTTGATGAGGGAGATCAAGGACATATTCAGGACTTCCGGCATTCAGGGTTCCCTGAATAGTGGGGGGGCTGCTGAAGGTGCCATGACATGGGAATTGTTTCCGGACGCCAGGATGAAAGGAGAGGGGTATGACCTGTCCGTCGGATTGGGAAAAGCAACCGTCAGGGCAGGAAGTTTTGGCGGTTTTTTTAACGCTCTTCAAACGCTGCGGCAACTGGTTTTCAATAGAGAAGGGGAATTTGCCATGCCTGTTGTGCGTATTAGTGACAAACCCGCTTTCGTCCTGCGGGGAATTATGCTGGATGTGGGGCGTTATTACATGTCTCCTGCCTTGATCAAGGAGGTGATGCGCCGTCTTTCCCGCTATAAGATTAATACGCTGCATCTTCATTTGACGGATGATCCCGCATGGAGGCTGGAAGTGAAGAAGTATCCGGCCCTGACGGATGGGGCTTTTCATTGGAAGTCCCGGCTCCCGGGGCGGTTTTATACACAGGCTCAATTGAAGGATCTGACGGATTATTGCGCCCGGCTGAATATCCAGGTGATTCCGGAGATTGACATGCCGGGACACAGCCAGCCTTTTGCCAGGGCCATGAAGACCGGCATGCAGACGGAGAAGGGTGTTTCCATATTGAAGGATGTCGTGGACGAGGCCGTTTCCCTGTTTCCCGGGAGGTTTTTCCACATGGGATCCGACGAGGCGCACATTTTCATGAAGGATTTTATCCCACGTATGGCGGAGCATATCCGCGGGAAGGGCAAGGAGGTGGTCGTGTGGTCTCCGGGCGGCCCGCACGATAAGGATTCCGTATTGATGTGCTGGGGAGAGAACGAGGCCGGCGCCAGGATGGATAAGAATATGAAGCGCATCGACAGCAATGGTTTTTACATTGACTGGGCGGATTCCCAGTCCGGCGTGTACCAGGTGTTTTTCCAGCAGCCCTGCGAGGTGCCTCAAGGGGATGATAAGGCGTTGGGGGCCATCATGCCCGTGTGGTGCGACGGAAACCTGAGCAGTGAGAGGCGGGTGCTGGAACAGTATCCGTTTTATCCTTGTGCATTGACGTTTGCAGAGCGTGTCTGGCGCGGAAGCGCTACCAAGAGGAGGGATTATATGGCCCAGCTTCCCCCCAGGGGAACGGACGGCTGGAAGGAATTCCGGGAGTTTGAACAGCGTTTGGCTTTCCATCGTGATCATTTTTTCCAAGGCGTTCCTTTTGCCTATGTGAAACAGGCGGATGTTGCCTGGAGCCTGGTGGGGCCATTCGACCACCGGGGGAAGAATGATACCTCTTTTGAACCGGAAAGAAGAATAGCCCCTTCCTACAGGGACGGAGACAGGATACTGGCCTGGAAGAAGACTCCTGTTTACGGCGCCGCCGTACATGTCAGGCATCTTTTTGCGATGTTCAACATGCACCGGAACCAGTACCGGACGGACCACTGGCCCACGCTGATGTCAAGGGAGGTTGGAAAGGAGGATGGAACCTGCTATGCTCTGACTTTCATCCGCAGCCCCAGGGAGCAGGAGGTGTGGCTGATGTTTGGCCTGAACGGCATGTGGGGGCATTCAGGCGGGTACCGCAGCGCACGCGCCCCTGAACAGGGAAGCTGGGATTTTTCCGGCGGGGACGTATGGTTGAACGGAAGGCGCGTGAACCCTCCCAGGTGGCCTTTCAAGAGCCTGCCCTGGACGGGGTGGGGAAAAGGGCGCATTGAAGAAGCTCCTCTGACCTGGGAAGGGTATTTTTTCCGCCCTCCTGTAAAGATCAAGCTCCGCAAGGGGTTGAACCGTGTATTGATCCGCAGCGTGTTCGGGCACTGGAAGGGAGACGACGGCCAGAGAAGCTGGTTTTTCTGCTGCATTCCCGTCCTGTGGGACGGCATTCATTACCGGGAGGTTCCCGGCCTGGAATATGACCCCCGTCCGGATGCCCGCTGAGGGGAACCGCTATTATTCTTTTTCAAAGACGGAGAGGATGGCTTGATGGACATCCTCAGCAGCATGGATTTCCGGCAGGAAGGCCGGGCCGATGAATACGGGCTGCTGGTTTGCAGGCACCCGGTCTCTGCCATGGGAGCCTTTCACCTGGTCGCCATTGAGGGGGATAACTTTCATCAGGGCGCGGAACCCCAGCTTTTTTTTCAGCAGAAAGGCGGCGGCATGGAACATGGGGAGGGTAAGGCCCGGATCAAAGAACATTTCCGCGGGGTCATAGCCGGGTTTACGGTGGATGTCCACGCAGCGGGCGAAGTCCGGCGCCTTGGTGTCATCCAGCCAGTAATAGTAGGTGAACCATGCATCCGGGGCTGCGACGGCGGTGAATTCCGGCAGGCGTTCCAGAGCCGCGGAAGAAAGGCCGGAGAAGTCCGTTTCCCTGATTTCTTCCACTCCGGGTGTGGCGGAGAGCAGTGCTTTCACTTCTTCTTTTACGGAAGGATCATTGATGTAGATATGGGCAGTCTGGTGGTCCGCCACGGCAAAGGCGCGGGAGGCGCCGCAGTCCAGCATTTCCGTACCCATTTCCGGTTTGATGGTGATCCAGCCCTGTTCCCGGAAGAGGCGGTTGAGGGCAATGCTGCGGGATACGTCGGAAATACCGTATTCACTGAGGACGACGGGGGTGACGCCTTCCCGTTCCAGAAAGTCGATCAAGTCGCAGAGAAGACCGTCCATAGCCTCTGCCGCATGGGCAGCCTGGGTTGAGGATGGTCCGAATTTCTGAAGGTCATAGTCCAGATAGGGCAGATAGATGAGGCTGAGGTCAGGGCGATGTTTCTGTTCCACCCACCGGGCGGAGTCTGCTATCCATTGGGAGGACTGAATCCCTGCCATGGGGCCCCAGAAGGTGGGGAAGGGGAATTCTCCCAGATCCTTTTTAATGGTTTCCCGGAGTTCCATGGGTTGGGTGTAAATGTCGAAGATCTTGCGGCCGTCTGCCGGGTACATGGGGCGCGGCGTGATGGTCCAGTCCGCCGTGGAATACATGTTGTACCACCAGAAAAGTTTGGCGCAGGTGAAGCCGGAACCGTACCGTTCCCTCAGTTTCTCCCAGAGGCGCGGGCCCTGCACCAGCTTGTTGGACTGCTTCCAGAATTGGATTTCACACATGTTCCGGTTGTACCATCCGTTGCCGGGAATGGCGTGCTCCCGCGGGGAAAGCCCAGTCACGTAGGTGCTCTGGGCAGAGCAGGTGAGGGCCGGAAAGGCCGGGGGGAAGGAGGAAACGCTCCGCCCCTCCGCCCAGGCGGAGAGCCGCGGCATGTGTTCCATCATCTGGCGGGAAAGGGCCACCACGTCAATGACGGCCACACGGGTGCGAGGGTGTTTCATGGGAGGGATATTAGCGGTTTGGAACGGGAATTCCATCTTTCCATTTGAAAAAGATGACGGCATCCGTCATGATTCCTCGCATGGAACGTCAGGATAAACGACTTGTGGACCAGTTGCGTCCGATCAGCTTTGAAACGGGTATCGCCCCGAATGCCACGGCTTCCGTGCTGGTGACTTTCGGACGCACCAAGGTGATTTGCGCCGTTACGATTGAGGAGGATGTACCCCGCTGGATGAAGGTTCAGCGTGTGGAGGGAGGATGGCTGACGGCGGAGTATTCCATGCTTCCCTATTCCACGCTTGACCGTAAACGCCGGGATATTACGGCGGGAAAACTGGACGGACGTTCCAGCGAGATCCAGCGTCTGATCGGCCGTTCCCTGAGGGCGGCCGTGGATCTGGGCAAGATCGGCCAGCGCACGATTTGGGTGGATTGCGACGTTTTACAGGCTGATGGCGGTACCCGCACCGCTTCCATTACCGGGGCTTCCGTAGCTCTGGCCATTGCCGTGAACAAGCTTGTCGCGGAAGGAAAGCTGGCGGAGTCTCCCATGAAGAGGCTGGTTTCCGCCGTATCCGTGGGAATACTGGAGGGAGAGGCTCTGCTGGATCTCTGCTATGTGGAGGATAAGGATGCGGAAGTGGATATGAATCTGGTGATGACCGACCAGGGAGAGTTTGTGGAGGTGCAGGGTTCCGGTGAAGAGGCCGTGTTCACGACGGATCAGATGTGCCGGATGCTGGAATTAGGCCGCAAGGGGCTGGAAGAGATCGCGGAACTCCAGCGGCAGGTGATTGCCGAGGAGGACAGGCCGTCCGCCGGAGCTTTGGAAGGGTTGAGTTCCTTTTTCGGCAGCGGCAGGTAGGATTTTTCCCCATGGCCCGGTATTTTCCGGGCCTTTTGCAGGGGGGCTGCGGCAGAGTTTTCACTCCTTGCAGGACCAAGATTTTTATGAGAATATGCTTGTCCTGACTGGGAAATCGCGTTAATAGTAGAAACGAACATAGATAACCACGTACGGTTTTCTTAAACTGTAAACATTCCATCATATCCAACAATGAAAGTATCTTTTGCAACACACCAGTTACGCAGGGGGTTTACCCTGATTGAACTCTTGGTTGTCATTGCCATTATCGCCCTGCTGGCTTCCGTGGCCTATGGTCCTATCCTGAACCAGATCAACAAAGGCGACCAGATGCAGGCCCTGACCAACATGAAGAACGTGGGCGTGGCGATGAACGAGTTCAAATCCAACAGCAAACTGGGCAATTTCCCCGATGACATCACTGCCGACCGCGTTGTTGCCCAGCATAATTATATGAGCGGCCTGGGCGCACTTCAGGGCGATACTTCCAATGACTATTTCCGTCAGCTTCTGGGCAATGAGTCTGTTTCCGAAAGCAACTTCTACGCCAAGGTTCAGACTCCTTCCGGCGGTTCCACCGTTACTCCCAACGGTGAAATTTACGACGGTCAGGCCCTGACCCCCGGTGAAGTGGGTATTTCCTACGTCATGCGCAAGGGTGACAATAACAAGAAAGTGGGTATTGGAAGTTCCGTGGGGGAATATCCCCTGATGGTCACTTCCGTGCTTCCTGGTGAAGACGGCAGCACCGTTGTGGCTGGCAATGCCGTGCGTTTTGACTCGGAAAGCTTCCGCGGCAAGGTTCTGATTTTCACGACTGCCCAGAGTGCCAAGACCCTGGAACTGGACGACAACGACAACCTTCAGGATACCTTCATTCCCAAGAGAAGGGGCAAGGACATCAGCGACCAGTTCCTGATCCTCACGCCTGATTTCAGCGGCCAGGAGTAAATTCGCCGCCGGCATGATTTGCACAGGGCGCATCCAAAAGGATGCGCCCTTTTTCATACCTGATTTTTGAAAAGGAAAGCTTCTGTTTTGCGGAAATCCCTCGCTGAGTTGACCGGGCCTTCCCGTTGTTTGCTTAAAATAGATTTTACGATGTAAGGAAAAGCGCCAGGTTTTCCGACGGCAGGGAGAAGATTGTTCGTACAAACAGGAAATGGAACAGAAGCCTTCCAGAGATGATATCGTGGCTGATTTCAGTCGGCAGGCGTTTTTCCCGGGGTTCTGCCGTTGGCATGGGGTTGCAGGGCTTTTTCCGATTTCAATATGTTCCGCATACCGGCGGTGGCTGAAAAAGGCAGCCATGCAGGAGCCGTCCCTTTGGACTTTTGGCCGTTGCGGCGATATACGGGACATTCCCAGCCTATTGAAGCGCTGCAGGGGGAGTTGGACGGAATTCTGGCCTGTCCTTTCCCGTTTTCCTTGATGCCGGTTTGTCTGCCGGAGCCTGTTTTGCAAATGGGTTCGTGCCGCAAAAAAGGCATTCCGGCCGTAAAAAACCGGAATGCCCTGGTGAGAAAAGTCAGGGAAGTTTTTATTTGCCTGCGGGAGTGCCGAAAACGTTTATTTCCGCAGCGGAAGCGCTGTTGCCGTCCAGAGAACTGGTACCGATGAAGCGGAAGTAACGCACAGGTCCGTTCATGTTTTTGAGATTAACGGATTGCTCAATGGGGTTGGCGCGCAGGTTGGAGAATTCCCCTTCCGCCACTTTCGTCCAGTTTTTCCCATCTGCGCTTACTTCAAATTGGTATTTATCCGTCATGCCGGAGGTTTTTCCATCCTGTCTGGGCAGGTAGGAGAAGCTGGAAACCTGGTACGGTTTTCCCATATCCACCACAAAGGATTGAGGCGCTTCCGCCTTGGCAAGCCATGAGGTTTCCGGATTGTCGTCTATGGCCGCCGCCGCATTCCCGGATGTGGCGGTTTTCACTTTCCATCCGGTTTTGCTGATGCCGAATTTGGCCTGGCTGACAGGGCCCAATTTACCATTGGAGAATTGGCAGCGAGCCTTGACAATGCCGCTTTCCGTAAATTTAGCACCCTGGCTGTAAACGGGAGATCCTGCTTTGGGTTCGCTGCCGTCCGTCGTGTACAGGATTTTATTTTTGCTGTCCGCAATGATGACGAGGTTGTCTCCGCGGCGGAAGATGGAGGGCCGCACGGCGCCGGCAGGCTGGCGGAAGAGGGAGAATTCCGAGATGCAGGGAGTGGCCTGGCTGCCCGTGATGCGCAGGCGCAGTTTCTGGGTAGTGATGGGGCGGTTCAGGCGGCGCATGACCTGGTTGCCGATGGTTTTCCCTTCATTGTCGATACAAACCCATTTGCCATTGACGAAAGCGTCAATATTGAAGGAGTCCACGCGTTGTCCCAGACGTGTTTGTTCGCGCAGCCGGATGACGTCGAAAGTGGCGGGTTTGGGCAGCGTAATAACGGCGGTGGGGGTCAGGTTGTCATCTTCCACGGCCCAGTAGGTTTCAATGTTGCCGTCCGTCATGTTGGAGGGCGAGAATTTTTTGTCATTGCCGCGCGTCTGGCTGGCTGTGACGGTTGCTCCCAACGCGTAGTCCCTGGCATATAGCTTGTCGCGCAGTTCTTTGAATTCCAGCAGGGATTTGACATCCGCAGGATCCAGTCTGCCCGTTTTGTCCGCCGCCACGTTCAGAATGAGGTTGGCCCCGCGGCCTACGGAATCAAACCATACCTGCATAAGTTCTTCAGGGGATTTGACGCGGGATGCCTGTCCCTGGTGCCAGAACCAGCCGGCATGGTTGATGGTGGTGTCTCCTTCCGCAGGCACCCAGCGTTCTCCGCCGCGTTTGCCGGTGCCTCCGCCCCCGCCGTTCAGCCCTACAGTGCTCCAATGGGGATAATTGACGTGGCCTTTTTCGGAGCCTCCCCAGCGGGCGTCTCCGTAGTGGCCCGCTCCCCAGATGATGCAGCTGGGCTGGATTTTGCGGATCATTTCCACGATTTTTTCAAAGTTGTAGTATTTTTCCGCGTCACCGATATTGCGCTTTTCCCTGGCTCCTCCGTAATAGCCGTCTCCTCCGTTGGCTCCGTCAAACCAGATTTCAAAGACAGGCCCGTAATTGGTCAGCAGTTCCCGGATTTGTTTATAGTAAACGTCCAGGTAGCCATCCTTGCCGTAATCCGCGTTGTTGCGGTCCCAGGGGCTGAGGTAGGTGCCGAATTTGATGCCGTGCTTTTTGCAGGCAAGGACGAATTCCCGGACTACATCTCCTTTTCCGTTTTTCCAAGGGCTCTTGGTGATGTTGTGGTCCGTGGATTTGGTGGGCCAGGCGCAGAAGCCGTCATGATGTTTGGCCGTGTAAATCATTCCTTTCATTCCGCCTTTTTTAAAGGTGGAGACGATATCGGAGGCATTGAAATCCGTGGGGTTGAAAATTTTCGGGTCTTCATCGCCGTAACCCCACTCCCGTCCCGTGAACGTATTCAGGCCAAAGTGGATGAAGCCGTAGAATTCCATGCGCTGCCAGTTGATTTGGGCGGGTGTTGGAACCGCGCCGTATGGTTTGGGTGGTGCTGCGGTCCAGCCGGGCAGCATGGAGGAAGAGAGAACCGTTCCGAGAAAGAGTGTGGTTAGTTTGTTCATGCGGAAAAAAGTGTGTTGAAAAATACGGGAGTCGCTCCTCCCTTCTTTCATACGGAGGCTTTGCTGTCAAGTTGAAAGGAAGTGGAAAACATGGGGGAGCGTGTTAGTGAATTCTAACTCCGACATGCGGGGAATTCCGCTTGATACGGAGTAGGGAGCCGTTTAGCATACAAAGGACTTTCGTTCCCATGTCCTATTTCCGTTTTTTACTGCTGGCGCTGGTTTTTCTGACCGGTTCCGCGTTGATCAGCGAGAGCGCTCCCGTTTACATGGCCCGGCGGGACAGCAAGTTTGCGCTTGTTCCTCTTTGTGACGGTTTTGATTTTCCGGTAGGAAAGCCTGACGGCAACGGCTATTACCGGTCCCGCGGCCTGCGTCTGAAAAGCCCCCGTCACATGGGCGAGGATTGGAACGGCAATAAAGGAGGCAATTCCGATTTGGGCGATCCCGTTTATTCCGTAGGCCACGGGGTGGTAACTTATGCGGCGGACGCCCGGGGCGCGTGGGGAAAGGTGGTGATTGTGCGCCATGCTTTCCGCGAACCCAAGTCCGGAAAGGTTCTTTGCTGCCAGACGCTTTATTCCCATTTGAACGATATTAACGTTGTTTTGGGGCAGTTGGTGCTGCGCGGCACCCAGGTGGGCACTATCGGCACGAACCGCGGCATGTATCCGGCCCATCTTCATGTGGAGCTGCATTACAATCCGGATGTGAATTGCGGCCATCAGGGGATTCCCAAGACGGAGCGCAATTACGGCCGCCTGACGGATTTTATTACCCGCTTCCGCCGCCTGCCTCTGGAGAAAAGGATGGTGCGCGTTCCCATCGGCGGGTTTCTGCCTTACAAGGGAACGGAAGGACTCTGACTTCTGGTGGATGACGGTGAAGCTGTGTATTTTCGGCGGTTCGTTTGATCCCGTGCATGAGGGGCACGTTTGCATGGCCGAGCATGCTCGGAAATATTGCGGAATGGACCGCGTGCTGTTTATGCCGTGTTCCCTGTCTCCGCTGAAGGAGCAGGCCCCCTCCGTGACGGATGACCAGCGCTGCCGGATGATTGAGTTGGCTGTTCAAGGGCTGGATTGGGCCATGCTTGACCGGACGGATTTGGAACTTCCGCCTCCTTCGTGGTCGTGGAGGGTGGCTGAGAGGACGGCGGAGCGTTATCCCGGTGCAGAATTGTTCTGGCTGATGGGCAAGGATCAGTGGGATTCTCTGGAACAGTGGGGACGCTGGGAATATTTGTCCAGCCTGGTGACGTTCATTGTTTACCGCCGCGGCGGGGTTCCATCACCCAGGAAAGGGGTGTGCGCCCTTTTCATAGAAGGGGATGAACCCGCTTCTTCCACCCGCATACGGCATGATTTGCGTTCGGGCGTATGTCCGGTTCCCCATCTGAACCGGAAAGTGGAGGCGCTGATCAGGAGGGAAGGGCTGTACGGTACGGCACGCGTCTAGAAGGACGGCTGTTTTCAGTTTATTTTCTTTTTGTCTCCGAACGTTTCTTCCGGGTAATGGACCCTCATCAGCGTGAGTCCGTCCGGCGGGGCGCAAAACGGGCTTTTGTCATCCGGGAGCGGAGCGTTGATGAGGCGAGCCAGTTCTTCCAGCGTTATTTTTCCACGTGCGGCTTCATGGGCGGCTCCCGTCATGAGGCGCACCATTTTGTAGAGGAAGCCCGTTCCGGTAAAGGTGATGAAGACATGTTCCCCTGCCTGTGCCACTTGTGTCTGCGTGATGGTTCGGCGGAAGTAACCCTCCGGAATAGGGCGCGGTTCATTGCCGCGCAGGGCGGCAAAAGCAGTGAAGTCATGCGTTCCCCGGAACAGGTGTACCGCCTGTTCCAGAATATCCACGCTCCATGCCAGCGGGCGGTGCCAGGCCAGCCCGGCGTCAAAAGGGTTGAGGATGGTTGCGCGTGAAATGCAGTAACGGTAGGTTTTTCCCGTGGCGCTGAACCGGGCATGGAAACCGGGAGGAACGTATTCCGCATGGGTAATCCGGATGGTTCGGGGAAGGCGCGTGTTGAGCGCGGCAGGCCATTTGTCCGCAGGAATGCGGTGGGTATCCGGAGCGTCTGCATGAAAAACCTGGCCCAGAGCATGAACGCCGGCGTCTGTCCTGCCGGAACCGTGGATACGGCAGGTGGTTCCAAAGAGTCCGGAAAAGGCTCGTTCCAGCACGTCCTGGACGGTACGGCCTCCCGGCTGGCTTTGCCAGCCCAGATAAGGGCGTCCGTCATATGCGGCGGTGAAACGAATGCGGGTCATAGGGGTGATTGTGTTGGAACGGCCCGGTTTTGGCAAGCGGCAAGTGCCGGACGGTGACGGTTTGGAATGGATGCCGTGCGTTCCATCCGCTCTTTAGCTTGGAAGCCGTTAAAGATGGCTATACGAATACAGGATTTTGGAATGTTGCATGTGGCTCCGGATTTGTCCGGCGTGATTCCGTTGAATGCTTTTGAAGCACAGGCCGCCAGTGTGTGGGATCTGGCGGCGGGCGTGATGGATGTGTCCGGAGTGGCGGGAACCGCGCTGAAGGAAATGCAGGAGGTGAGGGATGCCGGCCAATGGGCGCAGGCCCGTGACGGGATGTATCGTTTTGAACAGGACGTGATGCGGGAGCTGGAAGCCGGAGGGGATTCGGAACACCTTCAGGAGAGATGGAAGAAGGCGCTGTCAGAACGGCTTCCTTCCTATCTGCCTGCCCGTATGTCCGGCCCGGTTAGGGAGCGCGTGGCCATGGCGAGAGAGAATCTGGAGACTGCCGGGAGCATTTATTTGCAGAAGATGTCCCATCTGGGGCAGTTGGAGGAGGCGCGCCGGTATTGGGCCGGGGGGGTGGAGTCTGCCGTGGAGCAGGGAGAGGCCGCTCTGGCCGAACGCAGGATTAAGGAGGGCAGCGGAATATTTGTAACGGGAGAGGAGGCTTCCCGCATGGCGGAGGAAGCGCATTCCCGCGCAGCGCTGAACCGGGCGGTGGAGGAGGTCCGCCGTGATCCGGCGGCCGCTGTAAGCATCGTTTCCCGGCAGGAGAAGATGCCGGAAACTCCGGAGGAAAAGAAGGTGGCGGAAGAGGCTGCGGCAGCGTATGGGGAGTTGAAGCGGCGTTATGCGGATGCTCTGGCGGCCACCGTGTCCGGCGGCGGGTTGCTGCGGGATGACGGATTGGCGAATGCTGAAAAGCATGGCTTGATCAGTTCCGAGCAGCTAAGGCGTTATACGGCTTCCCGTGACCGGAGGCAGACGGCGGAATTTTCCGGTATCAGCATTCCGGAGGACGATATGCTGTTGTGCCGCATGACCTCGCTGATTGATGAGGATTGCGGAGGGGAGGAAGATGCTGACGCCCTGATAGAAGTGGCCACTTCAGGTTTGCCTGCCGTTCAGGTGGAAAGGCTTCTCCGGCGACGCGAGGTGATGTTGGGCATACCCCGCGAATTGCGCCGCGCTGCTTCCCGTCGCCTGTCCGCCATGTTCCGGAATGGCGCATGGGGGCCGCCTGAGGATGCCCGTGCGGCAGAGGAATGGAAGCGTGTCCAGACGGAATTGGCAGAGGCGGTGAAGAGGGCCCCGGAGCAGCCGGCTGCGGAGATGGAAAAGGTTTTTGAGAAAGAGAAACGCCTCCAGGATGCCGGCTGGGTGGGGTTTTCAGATATGAATAACGGAAAAGAAGGAAAGTGATGATGGAAGATAATGGAACCAGGGAACAGACAGGGGCGCTCCCGCTGGAAGGGAGTTTTCCGGAAGCGGTTCCCGGAACTGTGGGGGAAAGCCATATTCGGAAAGGGAACGCAGTGTTTTCCGTACCTTCCGGCACGGAAAAATTCCCGGAACGGGAGTCGGAAAGGGAAGAATATTGGAATAGCGTATTGACGGGGGATGTGATGACCATTCCGCGGGAAGTGAGGCTGAAAGCGGAGGCGATGTATCCGGAAGGGACGGCGGACCGGGAAAGAATTGCCGCGTGTGTCATGCAGTCCTGGGTGGCGGATTCTGGGGCGATTCCCCGTGAACGCATCCGGAGGGACTGGAAGAGTATCCGGGAACAGGTGGCGCGGCAGTATGGAGCGTCCGGCAAGTCTGATGACGAATTGTTCGTGGCAGTTTCCATGCACAATCAGGTACGCCTTTCCCGGAGGGAGGCTTTATTTGAATTATACCAGGAAGCGTATGAACGTACTCTGTCCGGTGGCGGGACGGTTCCTGACGAACGGGGAAGGGAAGCCATTTCCGCATGGCCGGAAGATTTGCAGGCTGTGGCGCGACAATTGAAGGGCAGGGCCGTATCCGATGCTCTGGATGACAGGAACCGTCTGGCGGATGCCGCCGGGATCATCCGCAAGGGATTGGAGGGGCTGGTAGCCAGTGAGGAGCCGGTGAAGGAAGGTTTTCCCGCCATACAGCTGAACCGGAAAGCCGTTGCCGGAGTTCCGGACGTCATACGCGCCGTGGATTGCCTGGCTTCCCTGGGGGATGGAGACCGTCAGAAGGTGTTCCGCATGATGGCTCCCTATTTGCGTTCCCGTCCCGCCTTTCGGGATGCCCTGGGGGGGGCGCTTAAACGCGGTGCGGCAGAAGTTGCGGAGAATGCGGCCCAGCTGGCCGTAAACGGCGCAGCATGGCTCCTGCCGGAGGGACGGGAAAAGGAGGCGCTGGACAATTATTCCCGGAGTTTTGAAGAACTGAGGAATTTTGCCAGGATGGAGTTTGCCCCGCTGCGTGGGGGAAAGGATTCCCCCTGGTTCCGGGAGATGCTGGTGGACATGGCCCAGCAGGGAGCGTCCACGGCTTTGGCGTTTTGCGGCCTTGCCGGGCTTGGCATGTTGATGGCGGGGGAGACGGGGCGCCATATGGCGGAGGCCCGGAGCGTGAACCCGGACGGCGTGTTTGATGCCCAGATGGGGGGAGCTGTCGTCTCCGGCGGGGTGAATACCTTGCTTTCCTTCGGAATGACGAAACTGGGCCAAAAGATGCTGGGGCAGGGAATGCGGGCGTTCCGGGCCATGAGGCCCGCATCAGGGAATCCTGGTGCATTTTTTTCGGGAAGGGGAGCCGTTGCGGCGGATGCCGTGAAGATGGAGGCGGAAAATAAATTGATGGAGTTGACGCCCATGGTCGTTCAGGAAGGCGTGGGAGTTCTTACGAATAAGGCGTCCGGCGTGGACTGGGAGGGATGGAAGGCCAGACAGGCTTCCGCGGATGACCAGTTGAGGGAGGCCGTCATGATGATGCCTTTCCTGCTGATAGGCGCGGGAAAGGTCGCTCTGAACCATTTCCGCCATGCCGGAATGCTGCTTGGAGACGGTTCCCCTCTAAAAGTATTCGGCATTCCGGATGAAACGGTTTCCCGGATTTTGCAGGAGAAGGATGTAAACCGTGCCGGGGAATTGTTGCAGAAGTCCCTGCGTAATTCTCCGCTGTGGGGGTCTTTGTATATTTCCAGGAAGGCTTTGGAGTGGTCTCGCGCCCTGGATGAAGCCGGAGAGCCTTTTTTGAAGACGGAACAGGATGTAAGAGATTTTTTGGATTTGCCTTCTCCTGTACGTACAAAGCCTTGGAAGATGCGGGATTTCCCCGAATCGGAAGCGGTGTTGAAAAAGCTTTTTCCTCATCCGGACTATGTTACGGCCAGAACCAAGTGGCTGTTGCGTGCCGGTCTGCCCCGCGTGGGTGAAGCCGCCGCAGCGGACGGGCAGCTTGTTTATGCGGCGGAACCGGCTCCCGGTGTGGAGATGAAGCGAACGCAGGGCAGGCCTTCCGTAGAGGAGGCTCTTTCTTCCTGGTATGAGACTCTGGGCCGTATGGAAGAGGAAGATTTGGGTCTGGTCCGGAACAGGAACGGACGGGAAATCCCATGGCGTTTAAGGAATGCGGAGGAATATGATATTCATGCGGATGCTTTGCGCCGAGCGTTTGTGGCGGACAGGCTGAAGAAGCGCTCCTATCGGCCGTACAGGATGTTGCTGCTGGCTTATCCGGAAGAGGCGGGACGCCGTGCGGGTTTTTCCGGCAGGGACTGGGACGCCGTTACGGAGGATATGGATCTGCGGACACGAGCCAATGTTTATGAAGGAGTGATGGAACGGGTGCACGGAGTGCCGCATGAAGAGGCGTCCGGGCATGTGGCTTTTCGTTTATGGAAGTTGTTTTGCCGGGATGAAGGCGCCTGCGGCAGGGCGCGCCGGTGGCTGGAGGAAGGGAGTGCATTGCTGAATGCTCCGGATTTGTTGTCTGAATCTTTTAATCCGGACGGCCTTCCCTCCGCCCTGGCCAGGATGAGCGGCATGATGGCTTCTCTTGGCGGAGAGGAACGCCATGGGGTAAGCCCTGAGCTGCGGGAGATGAACCGCATGGTATGGGGAACCCAGGCGGATGTGAACAGCCTGTACCACGTACTTCCCAACATGAAGGAATTTGACGTGCATGTGGGGCGCGGCTATACGCCCGTGGAGAGTTACGGGCGGTTGCTGGCCCGGTTTCTGGAGGTGGCGCCGGAGAACGTGGCCCGTTATGCCTCTGTGCTGGATGCTCTGCGGCTGCATGCCGGTCCGGAACAGGTTTCGCCGCGTATTTATCCGGGGACGCAGAAAGCGGTGGAGAGCCTTCTCCTGCTGACCCCGCGCTTGTTCCAGTCCTCACCCGGAGGGGAAGGTGCGGAAAGGCTGTGGAGAGTAAAGTATCCCAACGGAAGGTGGTCGGACTGGCATCCTTCTCGGGAGGCGGCGGAAGCGGACCTGATGGCCAATGTTTCCATGATGTTTTCTACCGCCTGCTCGGCTAAGAGGGATTTGATCCGTAGCTGGGAATGGCATGCCCGCAACGGGCGGCCGGAATGGGATACCAATTATCTGAGGCTGACCACCGGGTTGGAAAACGTGCAGGGGGGGCGACTCCCGTGCCTGTATGACAGCCTGACGGCCATGGCGGTGGCGGATATGCTGAAAGCTGGTTACGGCGTGCGCGGAGCGGTGGGGTCCGGGGATCGTCTGGAGGTGACGGGCCGGGGGCGCCTTGCCGCTGAAACGCTGATGAGCCGTGATGCCCTGTTGGAGCGCATGAATATTCACGAAAAGTATGTGGGTTCCGTACAGAGGCTGGGCGTGGATGCGGATAATTTGCCCGTTTCCTCAGCCAAGGGGTTGGTAATGCACCGGCTGAGGCTTCACAATACGGCCAATCCCCTGGCTTTGATCGAAGACAAGGCGGAAGTCGTATGGGACCGGCTGATGCGCACGGATCAGCTTTCCCCGGAAGGCGCTTGGGAGATGTTGAAACATTTGGAACGTGTGCCGCGCCGCAGGAAGCTTCCAGGGGAAACGGAACTGATTGAAGAGTTGTCCCAGCTGTCCAAGGAGTATTTTTTTGCCCATCTGGATCATGACACCGTACCGGAAACGGTGGCTTCCTGGGCGCGTTACGGGGCCGCAATGCCTGACAGGGTTCCGGAACCTCTTGAGGAATTGGTGCGCCGGGCCGGATTGCTGAAGAAAACGCTGAGGGAGGATGCGGACACTGCCGAGTTTATGGGAATGCTCCGAGAGACGGTTGGTATGAATGAACGCATACGGGCGGAGCGCGCCTGGGATCCGGCTGGAGGGGAGGTCCGCCTCCCCATGGTGGAGCGGTACTCTCACAGCCTGATGTCCGGACGGCTGTTGTTTACCGTTCCGGATCACGTGAAAGAGGGACTGGTGCGTTCCCTGTCCGCGCTGGACGGATACGCGGGCGGTTCCGTACGCAGGATGGAGCGGCTGGCGGAAAGCCGCATGAGGGAACTGTCCCGGGCGCTTCAGGAGTTCCCCCAGCTGAATTCCTGGCGTCCGGATCCGGAACATCCCGGCCTGTACCTGCATTTGGTGAAAAAGCCGTTCCGGACCGGATTGGGACCTCTGCGCGCGAAGGATGTTTCCCTGGAGGCTTTGGGAGAACATCTTCCGGAACCCATTCTGGAAGCGCCCCTGTATGTGGAAGAAGATTTTTCCGTCAGGCGTGGCGTTCCCGCCCCTGCCGCCTGGCGCAGCCGTCCGGATGTGGTCCGGGCTGTGGAGACGCTGGATGCGGTGAGGCGGGATTTTGCAGGCCGACCGGAAGCTACGGAATCCGGGGTTAGTTGGAAAGGGAAGATTTACCGGATTGATTCCGGAGCGGCTCCCGGGGGGGTGACGTCTGCCTGGAACCGGGAACTCCCGTTGGATGAGGCCATTTCCCTGATTGGTGTTCTGGACCGCAGGCAGGAGGAACTGAGAGGCGGCATGCTTCCCTTTCTTCCTGAGCCGGAGGAAGCGCGCGCGATGTATGCCAACTGCGTGATTTACCGTGACCCGGACGACCCGGGGCATACCGTGCGCCTGATGCCGGGCATTCCGGAAAGTCCCGTACGGCAGGCACGCGCGCCCTACGTGGTACATGCATGGAACGGCGTTTATCTGGACAGCCGGGGAGCGCCTGCGGTGTCCGAACGGGATTCCTATATTCCGCTGGAGTGTTTTACGGGAGCCGGAGAGGAACCTTCCCCGGAAGATTCACGGGCGAGCCGTACCCGGTTCCTGGGCCGGATTTTGGAAACGCTGGGGGATGCGGATGCTCAGGAACGATGGTGGTGGAACAGAAGACAGGCTGTGGGATGCTTCATGGAGGATGTAATCAGGATGTATGAAGAACTGGGCGTGCGTGAGAGTTATTTGAAAGGAAAACTTGATCTGCTTGATCCCGTGATGGTGCAGGCACTCCGGTTCGTTTCCCACGTGCTGAACGATCCACTGGCATACCGCCTTCCCCTGGACAAGGGGACGGAGGCCCAGAAGGGGATGACCAGGGAAGGAGCCCTGTTGAAAGAATTAATAGAGGAGTATGGAAAATTCTAATCATTTGACGGAATCATGGAGCCTGCCGTGGCAGTCCGTCCTGTCCAGCCAGCTTTGGAGGCTGGAACACCTGTACTGGATAGAAAATAAAGCCGGTCAGCTCCAGCGTTTTTCCCTGAACAGGGCGCAGCGGCGGCTGCATGAGCGGCTGTGGTACAGGAATGACATCCTGAAGGCGCGCCAGTTGGGCATTTCTACGTATGTGGCCATGCTGATGCTGGATATGAGCCTGTTCCGGTCCAATTTCCATTGCGGAATCATTGATAAAAGCCTGCCGGACGCCCAGCAGAAACTGGCCAAGCTGCATTTTGCCTGGGACCATCTGGATTACGTGCCGCCCAACCCCTCTGCGATGGATGTGGCCCTGGCCCGGCTGGGAGAGAGAATCAAGAGCCTGTCCGGCGTGGAAAAAAAGGGGGAATGGCAACCCCGTACGTTGGCGCGCAGCCGCCTGGCTTTCTCCAATGGGAGCGATGTGCGGGTGGGGACTAATCTGCGAGGGGGAACCATGCAGTTTCTCCATGTTTCCGAGCTGGCGTATGTTTCCGTGCATGCTCCGTGGAGAGCCAGGGAAATCCGTACGGGGGCAATCAATACAGTTCCCCCCGGAGGTTTTATTCTGAAGGAAAGCACTCATGAGGGCGGACGGTACGGAGTGAATTATGAACTGACGCGCCAGGCCATGGAAAACATGGGCAAAAGCGAGCTTTCCCCCTTGGATTTCAGATTCTTTTTTTTCAGCTGGTTTGACCAGGATGAGTACACTTTGCCGGGGCGCGGCAGATGGAGCAGGGAACTGGATGAGTATTTCCTTTCTCTGGAACGGGAGACCGGAGTGGTTCTGGATGCGGGGCAGAAGAGATGGTATGCCCGGATGGCCCGGGTGATGGGCGCCTCCATGAAGCAGGAGTATCCGGGAACGCCGCAGGAGGCTTTTGCTACAGGGGAAGAAGGCAGTATTTCCGGCAGCCGTATCATGGCCCTGCGGGAGCGGGGGCAGGTAGGGGTGGAGTTTGAGGCTGATCCGGACGCTCCCACTTTCACGGCATGGGATCTGGGGCTGAGTGACCATACGGCCATTTGGCTTGTGCAGATCATGGGAGACAGTTTCCACTGGCTGGACCATTATGCCGCCAGCCAGCAGCCCCTGGCCCATTACGTTGAAAAAATGAAGGAATGGGAGAAAAATCATGGTGTGGCGGTAACATTCCATCTTTTGCCTCATGATGCTGCACGGAGGGATGCGCACGGCATTTCTTATGTGGAGAATATGGGGAGGCTGGGATTGGTGAATGTGCGCGTCGTCCCCAGAACCACGGATGTCTGGCGTGGCATTAATACGCTGAGGGAATTGCTGGAGCGCAGTTTTTTCCATGCCCGCACCCAGGAAAAGGCGCGAGGCTTCTGTGGGGAAGAGGAACCGGGAGGCGTGGAGCATCTGGAGTTGTACAGGTCCAGGCCTCCCGGCGTAGGCGGAGCCATTGCGGAAAGCCCTGTGCATGACGGGCATTCCCATACGGCGGATGCCGCACGAACCTTTGCGGAGGCTTGGTCCCATGGCCTGCTCCGCGGAACCGGGAACGGCCGGGAGCGCGGCAGGCGCGCCCGGATGTGGTAACGGAGGGCAGGAGTAAAGGAAAAGAGATTTTTTTGATTGATAGTTGACAGTTTTGTCAAAAAGCGGTTCTTTTTTCCGGCCTCCAGCTGTCTAACGCAGTGATGCGACTTATTGAGATGAAATTATCCCTTTTCCATCCGTTGGTTTCCTGCCTGTGTGTTCCGTTTTTGTTTTCGTCCTGCGGTACCACGGGAAGGGAGCCTTCCCCTGTCCCCTCTTCCCATATTCCGGTAGAAGAAATGACGGGGTATTTTGAAGAAACGGGAACTATTCCGGGGCACCTGCTCAAGTGGGAAGATGATCCGTCGCTGCCCGGAAAGCTGCTGGTCGTAGTGGATAAGAAAAAGCAGATGATGTATATCTACCGGGGGACGCACCGCATTGCGTATGCCCCCATTAGTTCCGGAAGAAGTTCCGGCATGACTCCCTCCGGCTACTTCCTCATTGCTTCCAAGGAGGAAGACCATCATTCCTATTACGGTGCGTTTATTAACGCGGACGGAGAATTGCGGGATGGGGATATACGAAGGGATTCCCCCCGCCCCGGCGAGAGGTTTGAACCTGCCAAGATGCCCTATTTCATGAGAGTGAACGGGGCTGTAGGAATTCATGAAGGGTACTTGCCCGGTCATCCATCCTCCCATGGATGTATCCGTGTTCCCCACTTGATTGCGAAAAATCTCTTTGAAATAGCTCCCGTAGGAACCCGTGTGGTTGTCAGGGATGGAAACTGGAATATTCACGAGCTTCAACAAAAGCCGTCCGGAATATTCCGGACGGTGCACAAGCCCGCTGCCCCGGTGGCTGGCGCAAATTCAGCTTCCTCCGGAAAGAAGGAACTTGTAAAATCGGAAACGTCCGTAAAAAAAGATGCCGCCGCCATACCGTCTGTTGGAGAACAGAAAAACGGGCGGCTGCCTTTTTCTGAGGCGGACGCTGTGACCCCCTCTTCATCCAATGGCCTCGAAGGACTGGAATAACATGCTGTCCGGGCGTTTATATCATGCCCAGGATTCTGAATTGGCTGCCGCCCGGCTCAGGGCGCGCCGGCTTGTTTTCCGTTATAACCAGTCCGCTCCGGAAAATGAAAGCCTGCGCCGGGAATTGGCTCGGGAGCTTTTCGGCCAAATGGGAGAGGGGTGTTATCTGGAACCTCCGCTGCGTTGTGATTACGGCTCCAATATACGGTTGGGGGACCGCGTGTATGCCAATTTCAATCTCGTGGTGCTGGACTGCGCTGCCGTTACCATCGGCAATGACGTGCTGATAGGTCCCAACGTGGGCATTTATACTGCCGGGCATCCCGTAGACCCGGGGCTGAGACGGCAGGGGCTGGAATTTGCTCTGCCCATTACCATTGAGGATGGAGTATGGATAGGCGGTCATGCGGTGATTGCCCCGGGCGTGCGTATTGGGAGAAATTCCGTGATAGGCGCGGGCAGCGTGGTGACGAAGGACATCCCCGCCAATGTAGTGGCCGTGGGTAATCCCTGCCGTGTGGTTCGCTCCGTGACGGAAAAGGACCGCGAAGTCTGGGACACCGGGGAAAATGGAGAGGGGCCGCTTTCCCAGGGACCGAAGGCAAATTCCCCGGGATGACGAAATTTGAATTGCTTTTGGGGCTGGATGATGCATAGTTGGCGCCCTCACAGTGTCGATTAGCCGCTGCCACGAGCTAAATACATTCAAGGAAAACACTTATGAGTAACGAAATCAATTTGCAGGAATTCAAGATGCATGAAAAGGATTCCGGTAGTTCCAGCTACCAGATTGCCCGCCTGACCCAGCGCATCGCCCACCTGACCGAACACCTGAGCACGAATAAACATGATGTTTCTTCCCGCCGCGGGTTGTTGAAGATGGTGGCTCTGCGCCGCAAGCTTCTTGATTACGTCAAGCGTGAAGATCTGGCTCAGTACCAGAGTCTGATCCAGCGTCTTGGCCTTCGCCGCTAAAAGGCGGAGCATATTCCCGTTTGATTCGGCCGTTGCGGTTTTCCGCAGCGGCCGTTGTTTTTATGGGAGGGGCTGGCGTGGTAGCGTTGTCATGGAAGGGGGGATATGGCGGGTGACTGTGGATTTGTGTTTTGGTCAGGAGAGTTTGAAAGGCCTGTCTTTTTGTGAAAGAAGATATTCTGGAGTGTGGAGATTGTTTTTGTTGGCATGACTGCCCCTTTATTCCTGCGTAAATGTTTGCTGGGGACGGAAAGTCCGGTATTGCGGGTATGATGCAGCTGCGCAAAGAATAGGAAAATATGGATGAAAAAGCAGTGGACGGCTGTTATGGGAGTCAGGCAGGAATACTCAGCCCGCCCTTAAATTCTGCATTTCCGCTCCTGTGAAGAAGGGAAGGCGGACGTTTCCGGATATTTTGCTTGGAGTAATGCATTTCAATCAGGAATGCGAAGAATATTGAATGGATGAAGGTGAGATGGGAAAAATACCTTTTCTCCCCATGCGGGTGGATATTTAAAGCCCTGGAAGGAAATGGACTGCTATGGTTATCAAACTATTTGCTTGCATTATCCTTGACAGGGATTATGCTCTCATTCGACGTTCGGGGATTCGTTTCCCGAAACGTTTCTGTCGGGCATGCCTTGAGAAATTTTCGGATTTTCACAGGCTGTCAAGCCGGTAAGACTGGGCCGGAGCGTTTGATCCATCTGGGATGCGCGTCCTGCCGCGTGGACAGTATTCCCCCCTCTGTTTCTGGGAAAGGACTGTCGCGGATAACATCTTCCTGAGGCACTGCCCGTACCTGACGCCATTCAGGCTTCCCGCCCGGAGCCGGCCTGGATGGGCTGATGAGGCTGCGGGTGATTGAAAGACAAAAAATATAATGAGCATACATTCAGTTGAATGCAACGTTGGTACGAATCCTATCACGATTGAAACCGGCAAGATGGCCCGTTTGGCGGACGGTGCTGTTGTTGTCCGCAGCGGCGATACCGTCGTTCTTGTGACCGTGGTAAGCGCCACCAAAGTCAAGGAAGGGCAAACCTTCTTCCCCCTGTCCGTGGAGTACAAGGAAAAGGCCGCTGCGGCGGGTATGTTCCCCGGCGGCTATTTCAAACGCGAAGGGCGTCCCACGGAAAAGGAAATCCTGACGTGCCGCATGACGGACCGCCCCCTGCGCCCGATGTTCCCCAAGGGCTACTTCTACGATACGCAGGTAATTACGCTTCTGCTCTCCGCCGATGGTGAAAACGAACCGGACATCCTGAGCATTAACGGCGCTTCCGCCGCCTGTGTCGTTTCCGATCTTCCCTTTGCCGAACCCGTAGGGGCTGTGCGTGTGGGCCGTATTGACGGACAGTTTGTTATCAATCCGACCAACTCCCAGCGTGAACATAGTCAGCTGGATCTGGTATTTGCCGGCACGAAGGATCAGGTCATCATGATTGAAGGTTCCGCTAATGAACTGCCGGAAGAAGATTTTATCGCCGCTTTGCGTGTCGCCCAGGAGAACGTGAAGGTCATTTGCGAAAAGCAGGAAGAGCTCCGCGCCGTTTGCGGTAAGGAGAAGCGCGCTTATGAACTTTGCCTTGCCAAGCCGGAATTGCTGGAAATCGGCTATGAAATTGCCGGCGATCGTATTGAGGAAGCCATTTACGCCCCTTCCAAGGTGGAGCGTCAGAAAAAAGTGGGGGCCCTGCGTGACGAAGTGGAGGCCGCCATCAAGGAACGCCATCCGGAAGCTACTGACTTTGATGTGGAACAGGTTTTTGAATATATTCAGAAAAAGGCTTTCCGCATCTCCATCATGGAAAAGGACAAGCGGGCCGATGGCCGGGCTCTCAAGCAGCTGCGCCCTCTGACTGCGGAAGTCAATGTGCTGCCTCCTGTGGTGCACGGTTCCGCGATGTTCGCCCGCGGTGAAACGATGTCCCTTTGCCTGGCGACGCTCGCTCCGATGGAAGAACGCCAGTACATGGACAATTACACGGGCAGCGTGAATGAAAAGCGTTTCATCCTGCACTACAATTTCCCTCCTTTCTCCGTGGGAGACACCGGCCGTTTCGGCGGTCAGAACCGCCGGGAAATCGGCCACGGCGCTTTGGCGGAACGTTCCATCGCTCCAGTCGTGCCTGGCGAACAGGAATTCCCGTACGCCATTCGCGTCTCTTCTGAAATCATGGAATCCAACGGTTCCACCTCCATGGCTTCCGTCTGTGCGGGCACGATGTCTCTGTTGGCGGCTGGCGTGCCCCTCAAGCGCCCTGTAGCGGGTATTTCCGTGGGCTTGGTGACGGAACAGAATGACCAGCATGAAATCACCTCTTACAAAACTCTGCTGGATATCATCGGTTCCGAAGACTTTTACGGTGATATGGACTTCAAGCTCTGCGGCACGTCGGAAGGCGTGACAGGCTACCAGCTGGACCTCAAGCTGCCCGGCATTCCCCTCTCCATATTGGAGGAAGCCATTCACGTGGCGAAAGCCGGCCGCACGGATGTTCTGAAGGTCATGAATGAAGCCATTGCAGCTCCGGCCCAGATGAGCCCGAATGCTCCCCGTATTGAGACCACCAAAATTCCCGCCGACCGCATTGGCGAACTGATCGGCCCCGGCGGCAAGAACATTAAGGCTATTCAGGCCGAATCCGGCGCCGATATCAATATCGAGGAAGATGGCACCGTGCATATTTACGCCGCCAAGCAGGAAGGCCTGGACCGTGCTCTGGAATTGGTCACCCGCATGTTCAAGACCATTGAAATCGGGGAACTGTACACCGGCAAGATTGTTTCCACGACCACCTTTGGAGCGTTTATGGAAGTGCTGCCCGGCAAGGATGGCCTGATTCATATCTCCGAACTGGCCGAAGGCCGCACCGCCAAGACGGAGGACGTCGTGAGCGTCGGAGACGTGGTGACCGCCAAGTGCATCGGTATTGACGACAAGGGACGCGTGAAAATGTCCATACGTGCCGCTTTGCGCGATGCCAAGGCTGCCGAAGCAGAAGCCGCCGGCATTACGGAATAACGTTTTTCGTTGAGCCTTTAAACTCTCAGCCCCGTTTCCGGTTATTCCGGGAACGGGGCTTTCCGGTTGCTGGAAAGATGTTTTGCAGTTGGTTCAACTGCTTGCGTGATCAGCCGGAATTTTTTTACCTGTGCCGGAAGGGGAAAGTTTGGAATGCTGGAAAGGGACGGGAGGAATGGAGCTCTTTCCGCATGGCAGATTTTTTTGTTTCCCGTTCTTGACAGGATTTTTCCGGTTCCTATGATGCGGATGCCCGTTGCGTTTTACGGACACCCCTGCCATACATGATTCTTTTTGTCACTTTCGTTATTCTTTTTCTGATTCTGGTCAACGCCTTTTATGTTGCAGCAGAATTCGCCGCAGTGAGCGTACGCCGCAACATGATCCGGGAAATGGCGGAGAACGGCAGCAGGGTGGCTGTTCATCTGCTTAAGATTTTGGAAAATACAAAAGAGCTGGACCGCTACATTGCGGCTTGCCAGTTCGGCATTACCATTTCCAGCCTGGTTCTGGGCGCATACGGACAGGTTGAACTGGCCGCCTATCTGTTCCCTCTGTTTGAGCGGTTTGGCGGGATGGACTCCGTAATGGCCAATTCTGCAGCCGCTCTTGTTGTGCTAATAGGCTTGACGGTTTTTCAGGTAATTCTTGGAGAATTGATGCCCAAATCCCTGGCTCTTCAGTTTCCCAAGCAGGCGGCCTTGTATACTTATTATCCCATGCGATGGACACTGGCTTTCTTCGCATGGTTCATTGACTTTCTTAATGGAAGCGGTTTGTTGCTTCTTAAACTGTTCCGGCTCCCACCAGGCGGCCATCAGCACATCCACTCCCAGCAGGAGATTAATATGCTGCTGGATGAAAGCCACCAGGGCGGGATGTTGGAGGAAGACGAGCATGAACGGCTGCACAGCGCTTTGTCCCTGGCGGAACGAACGGTGGAACAAATTATGATTCCCCGTTTTCAGCTTGTTTGCCTGGATGTGGATGCCACACAGGAAGATATTTTGAATATGATCGCAGATAGGCCTCATACCCATATTCCCGTGTATGAAGGGAACCGTGAATCCGTCATTGGCATGCTGCATATTAAAGATATGGTATCCGCTTATGCGGAAAAGGGAATTCTGCCTCCTCTCCGTTCCATGCTGAGGCAGGTGCCATGCGTGATGGAAATGCAGACGGTAGAGATGCTGATGGCCCGTTTGCGGGAAGACAGGGCCAAGGAAGCCTTTGTTCTGGATGAATACGGCAAGTTTGTGGGGCTGGTGACGCTGGAACGTCTGCTGGGAGAAATGGTGGGAGATATAGATGAGGAATTCATCCGCTCCGGGGAAAAGGTGGAAACCCTTCCGGATGGTTCCGTGCGCATCCCCGGCATGATGCGTGCCCATAAGGCGGAATGCCTGGTACCCTTTTTGATGAATGGAGCCACTACTGTGGGCGGCTGCGTGATCAAGCACATGTCCTGCATTCCGAAGGATGGGGACCGCCTGATTATTGCCGGACGCGTGCTTGTGGTGGAAAAGATGGACCATAACCGTGTTTCCTCTATCCTGCTGCTGCCTCCGGAGAGAAAGGAAAATGAATTTGCCATGGAAAGCGGGGTGGATGCATGATGACGGTTTTCATTATTCTGTTGCTGATTGTGCTGAACGGCCTGTTTGTGGCTGCAGAATTCGCGTTGCTTGGCGCTCCGCGTGCGGCATTGGAGCAGATGGGTGTGTCCGGCAACATGGTGGCGCGCCGCGTTTCCCAGATATTGAAAACGCCCCGGTTACAGGACCGCTACATTGCTACGGCGCAGCTTGGCGTCACGTTCGCCAGTCTGGGGTTGGGTATGTACGGAGAGCATGCGGTAGCCGGATGGCTTCATGAATGGTTGGCGCAGTACGGCTGGGCTTCCTGGCTGGTGGCTCATGGCGCAGCCAGCATCCTGTCTGTGGCGGTGCTGACGTACCTGCATATTGTTCTTGGGGAAATGGTGCCCAAGGCGCTGTCCCTACAGTACGCCGCAAAGCTTTGCCTCATCATTGCGATGCCCATGTACGTGATCCAGCTCTGCCTGTATCCTCTGGTAGTGGGTATGAATGCCCTGGGCAATTTCTTTCTGGGGTTGCTGGGTGTGGACCGTAATGAATCCAAGTCCCACTACCATTCTGCGGAAGAACTCCAGTATATTATTGAAGAGAGCCATGAGAACGGGGCGTTGCCGCAGGAATCCGGCCGCATCATGGACGGCTTGTTTGACCTGGATGATCTGTATGTACACCAGGTCATGACCCCGCGCGTCAGGATAGACGCCATTCCAGAAGGGGCGGAACATGAGCAGATACGGGAAATTGTGCGTCGCACTCGCCGTACGCGTTACCCTGTCTACCGCGGTGATCTGGACCATGTGGTGGGCATGGTGCATGCCCGCGATCTGTTCCGTATCATGTTCCGCAGAAAGGCTCTGACTCCTGAATACATTCATGCCATACCCAAGGTTCCCAAAACGGTGAAGTTTGACAATGTGGTGGAAATCATGAGGAAGGACAATGTGCGCCTTGCCATTATTCTGGATGAGCACGGGGGGACTTCCGGACTTTTGACCCTGACGGATGTTTTTTCCGAAGTAATGGGCTGGGACCGAGGCCGCATTAAAGTGCTGACGGAGTTGTCTAGGGATGCGGTGGGCTTCTCCTGTGACGTATCCGGTCTGGCACGCATTGAGGAATTGGGGGAGGCCATGGACATGGATTTGGAGGACGGGGAAATAGACACCGTAGGGGGCCTGATTCTTAATTTGCTGGAAGCTCCTGCGGAGGAAGGAGATACTGTCGGCTATAGAGGGCTGGAATTCAAGGTGACCCGGACGGAGAATGGCGGTGTGGAGCGCTGTACCGTGACCCGGATTACTCCCCTGATGCGGGAGGAGGTCCTGGAAGAGGAGGAATAATCTGCCGTTTACGGACTGGGCATGTCAAGGACTGTGCTGCCTGATGTAAAAGTTCCTTGGTGGAGCGCGTATGATATGGCAGAATATTTCCGCCATGTCCGCCCCTGAATCTGCTGATGCCCCTGTGAACCGCCCTTCCATGAAGAAATGGGTGGTTCTCCTCGTTGTTCTTGGGGCTTTGATCGGACTGGGCACAATGGTGAAAGCCTGGATGGACAGACGTTCTGGAGCGGCAGCGCAGCCGGTTGTTTTTTCAGGAGGCAGTGAGCACTGGGACCAGAATGAGGTGCCTATTTCCATGCAGTGCGGAGCATGTCATGAAAAGGAATTCCGTCAGTGGGCCGGTTCAGACCATGCCTGGGCATTCCGCAAACTGGGAGATCAATGGGAATCTGAAGCGTTCCATAACATGAAGCTGGACGCTCATGGCAGCATTCTCCAATTCTCTACGAATGGTCACGGGCGCATGGTCCATGACGGTCAGTCTTCAACCTCCTGGCGCGCGGAATGGGCCACAGGGAGAATTCCCCTAGTGCAGTATCTGGTTCCTGCCAAGGACGGCGGTTTTCATACCTTGAGCGCTGCATGGGACGTGAACCGCAAAGAATGGTTTGATATTTTCGGCAAGGAGTCCCGCCAGCCGGGAGACTGGGGGCACTGGACAGGACGAGGCATGAATTGGAACACGCAGTGCGCGTGGTGCCACATGTCTTTGTTCCATAAGAATTATGATCCTGTTAAAGATCGGTATGCTTCTACCTGGACGGAACCCGGAGTGACTTGCATTCAATGCCACGGCCCCCTGCTGGACAAGCCGGAGGCGGGGACGGGTTGCATGATTTCCACCAGGAACAAGCTGACGCCACAGCAGATTCATGATAACTGCGCTTCCTGCCATGCCCGGAGGGATGAATTTGATCATGATTTTGCCGTAGGTGACCGCTTTGACAATCATTTCCAACTGGTGCTTCCCGTGCAGCCCGGCGTTTTCTGGCCCAATGGCATGCAAAGGGATGAGGATTATTGCGAGACTGGTCTGAGGTTAAGCCGTATGGGCAAGGCGGGAGTGACCTGTTTGGACTGTCATGATCCGCATACGGGAACACTGAAGCTTCCTCAAGAAGATAATACGCTCTGCTTGAGGTGTCACGGTACTGGAGAAGCGGTAAACGGCGTAAAAGCTCCCGTTATTGACATGGCTACGCATACGCCATGTCCTCAGTCCAGCATGGGTGCCCGGTGTGTGGAATGCCATATGCCGGAAAGCCTGTATATGGCTCGGGACCCCCGCAGAGATCATTCTTTCAATTCTCCTGATCCTTTGCTGAGCGTAGAGTTGGGTATTCCGAATGCCTGTACCATGTGCCACGAGGAAAAAAGCAATGAATGGGCTGCGGAGGCGGTAAAGAAATATTACGGAGCTAAACCCAAAATGGCGCAGTACAGGGAACGGACCAGGGCCGTTCAGCATGCCTACGAAGGAAAGGAAGATGTTTTGCCTCTGCTTATGGAATGTTTTAAGAGGGAGGAAGTGGGTGCATGGCGCGCTACGTTATTGGATTTGATGGATGCATGGGCTCATGAACCCGCCGTCCAGGAAGTGGCCGCGGCGGCGGTTAAGGACCCGGATCCTCTGACGCGAGCCGCCGCCGCCAAAGTGATGGGGCGAGTGGGTAATCCTGCTGCGGGCAAACTTCTTAATGATCCGTTCAGAGTCGTGCGCTTGCAGGCGGAATGGGCTCTCCGGGATTCCCTGCCTCCGGACAGTCCGGGAATGAAGGAGCTTACTGCTGCCGCTTTGCACCAGGCGGACCAGCCTTCCGGAGCTATGAAGCTGGCCCAGATAGCCATTAGCCGTAAGGATGTGAAAACTGCGGAATTGTGGTTTTCCAAAGCTTTGAAATGGGATGCCACTTCATCCGTGGTGCACCGTGATTATGCCGTTTTCCTGGCTTCTCAAGGCCGCAGCCGGGAGGCGGTGGATCAGATGCAAGAGGCTGTACGCCTGGCTCCCAGGGATGCCAATCTGTGGTATCTCCTGGGACTGGGCCAGATTGAAAATAATGATGAGCCGGGAGCTTTGGAATCCTTTAACGAAGCTTTAAAAATAGAGCCTTCCTTTATTCGTGCTTTGTTTAACCGTGCTCTGTTGAATGAAAAAGTGGGCCGGCTGGAGCAGGCTTTGCAGGATTTGGAAAACTGTTCTTCCCTGGAAAAGGGAAATGCGGATATTCCTTTCACTCTTGCGGTGATGCTTTACCGCAATGGGCGGTACCGTGAGGCCGCTGCCGCTGCCGCGGAAGCCCTGCGCCGCGACCCGGGACATGCCCGGGCCAGGCAAATTTTGGAATCAGCTTCTCGACATGGAAGATAAGAAATAGTATATTAGCATTATGTGTATGAAATTTTCATCTTGGTGTATCTTATTGGCATCCACATTCATGATGGGGTCCTCTCTCTGTTGGGCGGATTCTTCCGGAGCAGCGGATGATCCTTCCCTTCGCACCTGGACTAATAAAAATACAGGCAGTACGGTGGAAGCCCGTCCAGTAGCCCTGAATATGAAGACAGTCAAATTGGTGACGACGGCTAAAAAGCCCATTACGATGCCGCTGGAAAAGCTTTCCGATGAAGATCGCGCATGGCTGGAGGAACACAAGGAAGTTATCGGCAAGCCTATTGCAGAATGGTCGTCCATGCCGTCCGGCCCTGTGGCGGAAGAGATGAAGGGAAAGACTTACATGCTTGAAAACGGCAAACTTAAAAAGAGGGACGGGAAATTGAATCCCAAGCATTTCATTTTGTATTTCAGTGCAAGCTGGTGCGGTCCTTGCTGCCGGAATGCGCCTCACAGCGTGGAGGCCTATAACAGGGTGGTAAAGGATAATCCGGATGTGGAAGTAATCATGTGCAATCTGGACCAGAACCTGGATGCCGCCCAAAAATGGGCTGCTGCCAATAACATGCCATGGCCTATCCTGTTGAAAGAGGATTTGACGGAGCTTGCCAAGAAGGTGGCTCCACGCGGTATCCCTACCATGATTCTGGTGGACAAGGACGGCAAGCCTATTCAGTCCTCCCAAAACATGGAACAGTTGGTAAAAGCCATCGGCTCAAGCCGTTCTTCCCGCTAGGCGGCGCATTGTCTGATTGTTGAGGAGATGTCTTCTACCCGCAAATCCCAGTCCGACCGTTCTGCGGAAACCAGCGGCAAAATTCTCCGTGCTGCACAGAAGCTTTTTGCCCTCAGGGGATTTAATGGCGTGACCATGAGGGCGGTCGCTTCTGAAGCAGGAGTTAATCTGGCTTCTATCGTTTACTATTTTGAGAATAAGGAGGGACTGTATCTGGCTGTTTACAGACAATATGCGGAACCTCTGATGAAAGCGCGCATGAAGATGCTGAAAGAGGCGGATCTTCATCCGTCCCTGAGGGCGTATGCCCGTGCATTTATAGAACCTGCTTTCCGGCTATTTCTGGATGAGAGCCTGGGAGGGCCGGATCATGTCCGTTTATTGTGGCGTTTGCCGCAGGAGCCGGAATATCTGGGAAGAAAAATCTATGATGAATTTTATGCTCCATCTATCCAGGAGATGATAGCAAGAATCCGGAGATTCTGTCCGTGGGATGATGAGCTTTCCTTATCTTGGCATGCGCATATCATGAGCTCCATCTTCCATGCTACGTTGGGGAAATATGTCGCGTACATGGATCTTCAAGAAAAGGAACCGTGGATGAAGGATCAGGAGCACATTTTGCAGATGATTGTGAATACCGCCGTTTTTCTGATCTCCCGTCCGGCTCTGTCTCCGGAGGAAGAGGAAAGGCAGGGATAACATGGATGGAGGTGCGCGTTTTTCGTTACGCTTCTCCCAGTTCTTTTCTGAGAGTTCTGACTGTTCCCGTGATGTCGGGGTGTGTAAGCAGCCAGGAAACGATGACTACCCTATTTGCCCCCGCCTCCAGTACGGAGGGCAGTGTGTTCCCATTGATGCCGCCGATACAGAAGACAGGGAAATTTTTCGGTAGCTGTTGCTGTACGCTTGCGATGTCTTCCAGGCCAATGGCCTGTCTTCCCGGTTTGGTACCCGTGGGGAACAAGGGCCCAAACCCGATATAGTCCGCCTGCTCTCCACATGCACCCAGGGCCTGTTCAGGACTATGCGTGGACCGTCCTATAACGGCATCCTTTCCCAGCAGCCCCCTTACGGATGCCAAGTCTCCGTCATCCTGTCCCAGATGGACGCCGTCTGCGCCGATGTTCAGGGCAATTTCAGGATAATCGTTGATGATGAAAAGACAGCCGTATTTACGGCACAGGGGGGCAAGCTGGCGCCCCATATTTTCAATGTGTTCCGGGTTATGGTTTTTTGCCCTTAGCTGGAGAATGCGCAGGCCGCCTGCCAATAGTTTTTCTGTTACAGGGAGTAGTTGATGTTCAGCTGTATATCCCATATCTACAATACCGTACAGATGGCAGGATGAGAGGCATTCCTTCCTGTTCATGGCAAGGGATTGTACCGGATAAAATCATCCCGGCAAGACGCTTCCCATTCTTGACCCTAAAAGAGGGTGTGATACACTCCCCGCATTGTGTCACCCGCCTTATATTCCGCCGCTAAAAGTGTATTATTCCAAATGAATCCGGAAACTGCCCACAAGGTGACCTTGTGGGGGTTGCGCCTGGCAGAAAAAATGCGTGTACTGCCTCTAGTAATGGGGGAAGTTCCTTCTGATCCTGTGGAAATCCTGGGGATGAAATTCCCCAACCGGGTGGGACTTGCCGCCGGAATGGACAAGGAAGCGGATACGGTAAGCGCTTTTGGCCAGGCCGGATTCGGTTTTGTGGAAGTGGGTACGCTGACGCCCCGGCCGCAACCGGGCAATGAAAAGCCCCGCCTGTTCCGGCTGATTCCCCAGAAAGCTATTATCAACCGGATGGGATTTAACAATGAAGGTATTGCCGCCGGAGTGGAAAACATTCGTTCCGCCACTCGTTTTCACGGTGTTCTGGGTGTCAATATTGGGAAAAATAAAATAACTCCCAATGAGGATGCCGCCCAGGATTACCTTACTTGTCTGCGTGCGGCCTGGCCTGTGGCGGATTATATAGCCATTAATTTCTCTTCTCCCAATACGCCAGGCCTGCGCGACCTTCAGGCGGCGGAACCCGCTGCCCGTTTGCTGGCTTCCCTGAAATCGGAGCAATCCAACCTGGCTGCGGAAACGGGTCGCCATGTGCCCATTTTTATGAAAGTGGCTCCTGATGTGACAGATGAGCATATTGCGGAGCTCAGCCGCGTTTTTCTGGATGAGGGACTGGATGGTCTTATTGCTACGAATACGACTCTTTCCCGCGTCGGGGTAGAGGCCAATCCTCGGCATGAAGAAGCAGGCGGCCTGTCCGGCGCTCCTCTGACGGAACGGTCCACGGAAGTTATTGGAGCTTTTGCTTCCGAATTGAAAGGACGTATTCCGATCATTGGCGTTGGAGGCATTATGAACGGGGCGGATGCCGTCGCCAAAATCAAGGCTGGAGCCAGCCTGGTGCAGCTTTATACCGGCTTCGTTTATCGCGGCCCGGACCTTATCCGGGAATGCGTGGAAGCCATGAAGGCCGAATGCCCTGTTCACCGCTGATTTCCTTTATTAACCGCTTACAGGATCCATCCATGCCCGGTTCCTTCGTACACCTTCACAATCACACGGAATATTCGTTGCTGGACGGCGCCGTCCATATCAAGGACCTCATTGCTGAGTGTTCCCGCATGGGGATGCCCGCCGTTGCTGTTACGGATCACGGCAATTTGTTCGGAGCCATTGAACTGGTCATGGAGACAAACAGCCTCAATAAATCCGTGGCCGCCTGGAACAAGGAGCATCCGGAAGGACCGCAGAAGCAGGAGGTAAAGCCTATCTTTGGTTGCGAGGTTTACCTTTCCCCGACGCCCATCAGCGTGAAAAAACAGCTTCCCGGCCGCCGCAAATACACACATCTCCTTTTGCTGGCGGAAAATGAAACCGGGTGGCAGAATCTGGTTAAACTGGTGTCCCGTTCCCACTTGGAAGGCTTTTATTATAAACCCCGCGTGGATATGGAAACCCTGAGGGAATTTCATGAGGGCCTCATCTGTTGTACAGCATGCATTGCCGGACCGCTTAATGAGTGGCTGCTCAATGACCAGCCTGAAAAAGCAGAGGAAGCCCTTCTGGCGCTAAAGGATATTTTTGGGGACGACAATATTTTTGTAGAGCTTCAGGACCATGGCATGGAGGAACAGAAAAAATGCCTGCCGGAGCTGGTGCGTATCGCCCGCAAGACCAATACCCCCATTGTTGCCACCAATGACGTGCACTTCCTCAGGAAGGAAGATCACGACATGCACGATGTTCTGATTTGCATCGGAACCAACGAAAAACTGGCTTCCCCAAAACGCATGCGCTATTCCACGGAAGTGTATTTGAAATCTCCAGAGGAAATGCGGGAGGTGTTCAAGGATTATCCGGAGGCCGTGGAAAATACGTTGAAAATTGCGGAACGGTGCAATGTTACCATCAAGCTGGATTCCACCAGTACGGAGAAATACCCCGAATTCGGCACGCCGGACGGGTCGTCGCGCGAAGAATACCTGCGTAAAGTATGCTATAAGGGGCTGGAAGAACGGTACGGAAAGGAACGTGTAGCTGCAGATAAGGAATTGCGCGATCGTCTGGATTATGAACTTGGAATTATCAACCAGTTGAAATTTCCCTCCTATTTCCTGATTACGGCGGATTTCATCAACTGGGCCAAGGATCATGACATTCCCGTAGGTCCCGGTCGCGGTTCTGCAGCCGGTTCCTTGGTGGCTTATGCCATGAAAATCACGAACATAGATCCTCTGAGATTCGGATTAATCTTTGAACGTTTCCTAAATCCGGAACGCGTCAGCCCTCCGGATATTGATATTGACTTTTGCCAGACACGCCGGCCGGAAGTAATTGATTATGTTCGGCAGAAATACGGAGAGCGCGCTGTTTCCCACATTATTACGTACGGCACCATGGGGGCCAAGTCCGTACTCAGGGATGTAGCCCGTGTGATGGATATGTCCTATGCGGACGGGGACCGTATTTCCAAACTTATCGAAACCGGCCCCAAGGTGACTCTTCAGTCCAGCTACAAGAGTAACGAGGAGCTGAGGGAGTTGATTGCCTCTGATGAGGGGTATGCGGAATTGTGGGGGTACGCGACCCGCCTGGAAGGCTTGATCCGCAACGTGGGGGTACATGCGGCAGGTGTTGTGATCGGTGACCGTCCCCTGGACGAGCATGTGGCCCTTACCCGTGACGATCTGTCCGATCCTCATGCCGCTGTCGTCGCCCAGTGCGACATGAGCGCGATTTATGAAGTGGGGCTTTTGAAGATGGACTTCCTGGGTTTGAAAACCCTGACCGTCATGCATGATGCGGAGCAATACGCCCGCTGGCGCGTGCCGGAGTTCAAACTGGATTCCGTCCCTCTGGATGACCGGGAAACCCTGGACTTGCTGAACAGGGGGGATACGATGGGGGTTTTCCAATTGGAATCCGGCGGTATGGTGGACACTTGCCGCCGTTACGGGATTCAGAAAATTGAAGACATCATTGACTTGCTGGCTCTTTACCGACCGGGAGCCATGCAGTTTATGGATGAAATGATTGAAGTGAAGAAGGGACTGCGCCAGGTGGAGTATGAGCATCCTTTGCTGGAACAGGTCAGTGGGGAAACCTACGGCGTGATGATCTACCAGGAACAGGTGCAGGCGGCGGCCAAGCTGCTGGCCGGCTATACGCTTGGCGGGGCCGACCTTCTGCGGCGCGCCATGGGCAAGAAAGACCCGGCGAAGATGGCCAAGGAAAAGGCCCACTTTGTGGAAGGATGCTGGAAAACAAATCAGATTGATGAAAAAACGGCTACAGCTATCTTTGACAAGATTGAAAAATTCGCCGGGTATGGTTTTAATAAATCCCACTCCGCCTGCTACGGGCATATTTCCTACTGGACGGCCTATCTCAAGGCCCACTTCCCTGTGGAATTCCTCTGCGGGCTGATGTCTAATGAGGCGAACAATGACAAAATCGGAGTGTTCATTCAGGAAGCCAATCGCATGGGTATTGAGATCCTGCCTCCCGATGTGAATAAATCCATGCTCAAGTTCACTCCTGAGAAAATGCCCTCCGGCAAGCTGGCCGTGCGTTATGGGCTGGCGGCCATTAAGAACGTGGGAGAGGGGGCTATGCAGATTCTTCTGGAAGAAAGAGAGAAGAATGGGGAATTTTCCAGTATGGAGGACATTTGTAACAGGCTGGATTCCAAATCTGTCAACAAAAAGATTCTGGAATCCCTGATTCGTGCGGGAGCGCTGGACTGGACGCTGGAGCCGCGTTGTGTTCTGTTCGAACGTGTGGACCTGGCCCTCAGCGGAGCTTCCCAGGTACATAAGGATAAGGCTCTGGGGCAGGGGGCCCTGTTTGACATGACCTTTGAAGCGCCCAGGGTGAAGGATGAACCTGCCGTTCCAGAGTGGTCCAAGGAGCAGCGTATGGGAGATGAAAAGGATCTGTTGGGCGCTTATTTTTGCGGCCATCCCCTGGACTCCATGCGCGGTGTCATTGATGCGGAAAAATATACCCGCATAGGACTCATTGACACGCTGGAACCACACGAACTCAAGCAGAAGCACCAGATTGCCGGCATGGTTCGTTCCGTCACCCCAAAAATCAGCAAGGCCGGTAGAAAATTCGCCATTCTGACGTTGGAAGATTTTACCGGCAGCATAGAAGTGTTGTTGTGGTCGGATGTTTATGAAAAGGCTCAGGAAATGGAGGGAGGCTTGGAGCCGGGCGTTTTCGTCTCCGTGCGAGCCAACATCCGGGAGGATGACCGTACATCCTCCAAAAGCGTAGCTGCCCAGAGCATTGACCCACTTGGAGGCAAAAAGCGCAAATCCAAATCCGGGGATCAGGGGCCTCTGAATATCATTGTCAGTCCCCTCCGCCACACGAGAAAAAATCTGGAACAGATACGGGATATTCTAAAAAGGTATCCCGGTCGTTCCAAAGTCAATCTCACCATCAAGGACAGCCTGGGCCATAGCCAAATTCTGGAACTGGATGAACGGTTTCGCGTGAATCGCTGCCCGGAGCTGGAAACAGAGCTTTCCATGTACAACTAAGGCCATGCCGGGAGGAAAACTGTCATTGCCGGAATCTGAACGCCTGGTGTTACGGGAGTGGCGGGAAAAAGACTGGCCTTTTTTTGCGGCTATGAACGCCAATCCCCAGGTGATGCGTTTTTTTCCCGGTGTCATGACGGAAAAGGATTCTCTTTCCATGTGGAACCGTATACGGAAAGAACTGGATGAAAGAGGGTATGGATTGTACGCAGTGGAATTGAAACATTCCGGTTCCTTGATCGGACTTCTCGGCTTTCATTGGGCTGATTTTGAAGCGGACTTTACACCGTGTGTGGAAATAGGCTGGAGGCTTGTGCCGGAAGCCTGGGGGTACGGATACGCTACGGAAGGCGCCCGTGCATGCCTGAAACATGGTTTTGCACGATTCGGCTTTGACAGGGTATATTCTTTTACTGCTTGCGTGAATTTCCCTTCACAAGCTGTGATGCAACGTGTTGGAATGCGAAAAATAGCGGAATTCAATCATCCCAAAGTAGCTCCGGATTCCATTCTTTATCCGCATGTACTTTATGTGAAGGATACCTTCCGGAAAATTGAACGGGAGTAATCTTGAAGGAATGCCACCTGTTGACCGGGTAAAAAGTGCAGGGAGGGGGAGAAGGTACCTCTGCTGCCAGCCGTGGCTTAAAAGGGTGTAACTTGCCACGGCATTAACCCGGTATAGGTTGGGTATTTCTTCCCCCTGTCTGCACCAGAAGTTGCTCATCAGGAAAAGCGGGGAAGATTCCACGATGTTGGTTTTATTATTGTGCAGCAGTTTTTTTGATGGAAATTCGGGTTAATCCGTATTTTTCCCTTTCTGAAAGTGCGCATGCACGCCTCAGCATCAGGAACCGTAAAAGTCCGTGACACAGTTTTTTCCAATGGATGTTGTATTGTTAAGATAGGGGGTAACACATTATCCCGTCTGGGAATTGCATCCGAAAACGTCCGTTTCTCTTAACTGTCATAATATGGAGATGTCATGCATAAAATTGTCTGGAGATATTGACGAGTTTTTATAAAAATATTTGAAATTAAATAATTTTTAGTCATCAATGAATGATGAAATAAATCTCGCCTCTGTGTTTTTCCGGGGAAATTATACCTAGGATAATGACAATGGAAATATGAACGCTTTTATTCGCGGGTGCTTCTATCCTTCATGCGGGTTGCCTTTCACGGTTGGCCCGGAAACGATGAAACAATAGATACCGTCATGTTTGATCCAAATCAAAAACCCGATACAGCCCGGGCGGAAAATTCCATTTTCGGTTCTCCGGAAGCAGATAACCTTCTCCCCAAGGATGAGTTCCCGGATTATGCGATGCGCGCGGAGGACGCTTTCCAATTGGTGTCCGATGAATTGATGCTGGACGGCAATGCCCGCCAGAATCTTGCAACCTTCTGCCAGACCTGGGATGAAAAGCAGGTCAGGATGCTGATGAATCTCAGCATTAACAAGAACATGATTGACAAGGATGAATATCCCCAGACAGCCGCTATTGAGATGCGCTGCGCTGCCATTATTGCCAATCTTTGGAATGCCAGCCAGAATGAAAAGCCTATTGGTTGTTCCACTATCGGTTCCAGTGAAGCATGCATGCTTGGAGGCATGGCCGCCCTGTGGCGCTGGAGAGCCCGCCGGAAAGCCGCCGGCAAACCCATTGACAAGCCCAACCTGGTATGCGGCCCTGTCCAAATCTGCTGGCACAAGTTCTGCCGCTATTGGGATATTGAAATGCGTGAAATCCCGATGGCGCCCGGAAAATGGAAGATGGATGTCGACCGGATGCTGGAACAGATTGATGAGAACACCATCGTTGTGGTTCCCACGTTCGGAGTGACCTATACGGGTGCTTATGAATTGCCGGCGGAAATTGCCAAGGCCCTGGATGATTATGAAAACAGGACCGGCATCAGCGTTGACATTCATGTAGATGGAGCCAGCGGCGGTTTCCTTGCTCCGTTCTGCGCCCCGGATCTTGTCTTTGACTTCCGCATTCCCCGCGTCAAGTCCATCAGTGCTTCCGGCCATAAATACGGATTGGCTCCGCTCGGAGTGGGCTGGGTCGTTTGGAGAGATATTTCCGAACTGCCTGAAGGGTTGATCTTCAATGTCAACTATCTTGGCGGGGAAATTCCCAATTTTGCCATTAACTTCTCACGACCGGCCGGACAGATTATCTGCCAGTATTATGATTTCATCCGACTGGGCAAGGAAGGCTATACGAACATCCATACGCAGGCCTACGAGGTAGCGAAGTACATTTCAGATGAGCTTTCCAAACTGGGACCGTACGAATTCATTTGTACGGGCGATCCGGAAAAAGGTATTCCCGCCGTCTGCTTCTTCATCAAGGATGGAGCCCGTACGAACTACACGCTCTTTGACCTTTCGGACAAGCTGAGAACCCGCGGTTGGCAGGTGCCCGCCTTCACGCTCCCTGCCAACTGTCAGGATACGGTGGTGATGCGCGTCATGGTTCGCCAGGGCTTCTCCAAAGATTTGGCAGACCTGTTCCTGGAAGACTACAAGCGCATGCTCTCTTTCTTCGAGAAACACCCGGTCTCTTCTCCGATGACGGCGGAAGAAGGAACGGCTTTCCACCATTCCTGATGGAAGAAGCTCTGCTGAGCGATTTTTGTTGGATGAATAAGTGTGTGTAAGCGCAGCTCCGCAGTTGTCAAGGTTTGTGCGTGGACCTGACGGCTGCGGAGCTTTAATAAGTGTTTATTTGATACGTTTCGATATTTCAGCAGGGTATTCAACAGCCCCAGGGAGGTAATCCGGGGCGGAAAGGCTGTTCTGCTATGGGCCGGATGCAGAATAATATGTTCCTTTTCTTTGTTGTGGAACGGAACACCTCCCTCTCCAGAAATAATCCGGAGGGGTTGGATAGGTCAGGGAGGTTCGTTTTTCCCGTTTATCTAGAAGTAATAATTGGCACCTGGGTATGAGGAAGGAACGTACGGAACGGCATAATTCTATCTGTCGTGAATTTGGCCGCATCTTTTAGGGAGGCGGCGTTTCATACCCCCGGCTTGGGGCTCAACAGAAACCTGCAGACCGCTATTATAATCGCCCGGATAGGCCATCCAGGGAGAAAACCGGGGGCTTACTTCCATCTTTTTTGTCTTCGCTTTCTTCTTTTCCGCCTGCCGGACTGGTTCCTCCCTCCTTTCCTTTGGTGGCTTTAATATACAGTTGACCGTCAGTCCCGCTTTATGAAGCAATACCTCATTCATTGTCGAAAGGGTGCTGCGTGACTATGCCGGAACTGGTTGCTGGAATCAGGTCCGGGAGAATTGTTCGTGTTGGTGAGGACAACACTTTCTTTTTCTTTGACCATCATCGGGAAGCCCTCCTTCGGGCGCGTCCATATTGCCTCCTATTGCCGCTTCGGAAGAGTAGATGGCTTCTCCTTCGGATCTTGAGCTGTGTTTATTCTCCTGCCTCAAAAAAGGCCGGTAAATATAACTTTATATGGGGAAACGCATGGTAGGTTTGAAATTTGAATCAGAGAATAACCGGGGGAAACATGTTGAAAAAACGGAATGCCGGACGTTGCTGTCAGGCCTGTTCCCTGTATTTTCCCATCCAAGCATAAAAAAGTATTAGTGAGGATTTTTTTGGAATTGATGTTTTTAATATAACTAACATATATTAAATGGTTTATGTGTATAATTCTAAACGGATTATGCCGTATTTTATTTGGATAAACTTGACAATAAATTGAAAATGGAGTTGACAGTGATAAAAATCGATAATATTATCCTGCAATAATCAGGAGATAGTTGGTTATGTTGATTAAATTCAAACACTTCGTAGGGACATTTGTGTTGATTTTCCTTTTGTTGGGGGCGTGGGCGGCAGGAAAGGTTGTAACCGTCCAGATACCGGAGCAACTTCCGGAATGTCCGGTCCGTTTTATTCGCGGCACGCTGGTAGCTGGCGACGGCTCCATCTGGGCCGTAGGAGAAAAAGAAAGCATTTACCGCCTTCAGATTGGGGACCGGACATATGAAAAATCGTGGCTTAATATGGATTATTATTCCGGTTTCCCCAAAGGAAAGAATTTCACCTGTATCGCGGAGGACAGGCAGGGGCGCATCTGGGCGGGCACGGATGACAGCGGCGTAGCCGTTTTTAACGGAAGGGAATGGAAGATGTATGACCGCAGCAATGCCCTGAATGGAGAACATGTTTATGCTTTGGCCATTTCTCCCGTTTCCGGGGAGGTGGCCGTCGCCACATCCGGAGGCGTATCCATTTACGATCCTGCAGGCGATTCATGGAAGACGCTGGACAGGTCCACCGGCCTGGTGGAAGACCAGGCGGCTTCCGCAGGTTTTGATACCAGGGGGAATTTGTGGCTGGCCTATGCTTGCGGCGGGGTATCCTGCTCTTCGCGCCAGTCAAAGTATATGCAGTGGAAAAATGTTCAGGCTCCCTGGTACTGGGATAACAGGCAATTCGCCCGTCAGCCGTACCAGCCGTATGGTGATGGTTTGCCTTCCAATATCTGCAATGTTTTGACTTGTACGGATAAGGGCCAGGTGTTGGTAGGTACCTGCTCAGGCTTGGCGTACAGTAACGGCATTAGTTCTTGGCGTTATATGAGAGGGCGTGATTATGCCCAGAAAAATAGCCATCTGTATGGTTCTGCCGCACGGAAGACTGCGGTGCCGGGGGAGTCGAATTCCAGAATGTTGTCTGAAGATTTTATTTCTTCCATTATTCAGCAGGGAAAGGAAATTTTCATCGGCTACCGGATGCAGGGAGTGGATGTTCTGGATGCTGAAAAAATGACGGTGAATCAGAGAATAAGGAAGGGGCTGGAAAACGTGGATGTTCCTTCCTTGCTGGCGCTTCAGGACGGGAGTATTTGGGCGGCGACATACGGACGAGGCTTTGTTCGTCTGAAAAAGGGGATTCAGGTTTATAAACTGGACAGGGAACAGATGGACAATGAAGTCCCGTTCCCTCGTCCGGCGCAGATGGAGGAGCCTTCTGTGGTGCTCAGAAGGTTGGAAAGGCTGGGGTCTGATGCGCATGCGGGGAAGAATATTGTGTTCCGGGGGGAGGACTGGACTACAAAAGGGGACTGGTGCGGGAAGTACGGGCACACGCGTGCCACGCTGTGCGCCACGAATGCCCCCATGAGCAATTCCGAATTCAAAGCCAAGCCTATCAAGTTCCGTACCCTTTCTTCCGTTCCCGGACATCCCGGATACAAGGGGGCCTTGTCTCCCTACTGGATTCAGGGGCTGATGGGGCTCAACCGCAAGAAAGGGGACGCTTTGCGCTGGTGGGTGCACAGCATCAAGGAAAATGATAACCGCAACGTTCTTTTCGACCCTACGGATTCCGTGCGGACAGAGGCGGAGTGGGATGACCACGGAGAAGTGTATCCGGGCTTTGTGGACGGACCCGATATATGGGTAGCCGTAGAGGTGCCGGAAGGTGTCCATGAAATAGCCCTGTATTTTTACAATCCCAACGGTTATCTCACCAATGAATCCAGGCGGGATTACGTGGTGGAAGCCAGAAGGCACCCTTCCACCGCTCCCCTTGTGTTCCAGTTCAATATTGAGGGGGATCTTGCGATAGGAGAACAGAATAATTGGGGGAAGGAACTTGCTGCATCCATGGAGCAGTGGTATTCCTACCCGGTAGAGGCGCGCACACGCGTTTCCAGATTTGCGGGGTCCGGGGTTTATAAAAGGTTCATGAGCAGGAAAGGGGGGATTTACCTGTTCCGTATTTGCCGGAACGGTTCCTTTAATACCATTTTAAACGGCGTGTTTGTGAATGAAAAAATACCGTGGGAAATTCGAATGCCTGAGGAACTGCCTTATTACGTATCCGGTGCTCTGGCCGGTATTGTCCCCACTCCGGAAAGGGTGAGTGGAGCTACTCTGGGACAGAGGGAAAAGGCTGTGTGCAAGCCTCTGTATGAGTTGCAGTATACGCGCAAGTACCTGACTCCGGCTGCGTGCAGTCTTCAGAACAGGTATATTCTTTCCCTGTGGCGGCAGGCCCGGGAAAGTCGGGCCGAGGGTGGTTGCCTGGCGGACTGCCTCCAGTGGGAAGCCAGAGTAAGCGACGACCGTGTGAGAGCTTCCTTCGATGAGACCATGAAGCGTTCTTGGGATCAGAGCCAGATTTATTATATTGGCAACAGGTCCCGGGATTTCATGCCGAATGCCCCGGGTACTGTTCCTTTTTCTCTCAGCCAATTGCGCCTGATGGCCAAGCTGCGCATCGACTGGAGGCAGTATCGGGACGATGCGAAGACCCCTCCTGAAAAAACTGTTCAGGAAATGAAAGAATTCCTCAATAAGGAATTGCTGAAACAACAACAAAGTAGAAAATAACGATGAATAAAATTGCCATTGCAATAATGGTTTCTCTCTCAGGAATCTGTCTCTTGAAAGGGGAAACAGTGCCGCAGAAGACGGAATGGAAAGGGGGACGTCTTATTTATGATGGAGTCATCATCAAAAATCAGTTCAATCTGCCTCAAAAAGGAATCAAATACCATGATGAGGATAGGTTGTCCTATGATGTCATGGACACCACCATTGAAATGAGCACCACCCTTTCCAAAAATCCGCAACGTGGCAGGGAATGGTGTTACAAGGGAATCAGCCATATTGTTGTCAAATATTCCGGTCCGATTTCCGATCCGACAGATGGGGGCACTATCTATTTCGAACCATACTATAACCACCATATCTGGTTTGATGAAAAAAAATATGGGGAATGGGGGATTTTGTACTCCAAAGTCTATATTATTACCCGAATCAAGAATGCGAATATTGAGGATGTCAGAGACTATGGAATCAGCGGGGAGGACGGAAGCATCTTTTTCCAGTATGTGGAAAAAGTGGTAGATGATAACATGTAAATTCCGTCTGGCTTTCCCGGATGAAAATCATCTTCCGCCGATTCACGGTTGTTCAGGCTCCGGAGGTTCGTGAGCAACGACCTCCGGAGTCTTGTTAAGGCAAGGCTGATTTCAGGGTAAGCCTTTCTGGTTTAAAGTATCAATTTCGTGCCGCTTGATGGAAGGGGCGTCTTCCTCTATGAAAAGACATGCCGGCGCCCTTGGGAGGCCGATGATACTGAAAGGCTCGTTTCCGTAACCATGAGTCTGCGGATACTGTGCTCCGTTTGTCGGAGTAAAGGGGGCTCTGTGTGAAGACCCTGCTGTTTCTGGTATGGGACGGGGGCTGTGTTTTTATGGCGTTTTAAAATACACTATCCCGTGGGAATCCCGGTCTCCGTCCCCTTTGAATTTTGCTTTGACCGTATAGGTTGCTCCTTGCCTGGGTTCCGGGGCATTCAGAATGTACTGGATATTTTCCTTATGGGCGCCGCTCCTGCCCGCATGGGCGTCCCGGGAGACTTCCCGGGAATTTTCATACAGGGCTACGGATTCGATTTCGATGGCGTGGGCACCTTTGTCGTACAGCAGGGTGACGGTGTGTTTGCCGGACGCTTTGACCAGTTTGGTAACGTCAAACGAATGTTCCTCCCGAGTCAGGGTGGCAGGCGTCCATGTGCCGATCCTGGGCGTATTGAAAAAGTCAGATTTGTCTATTTGCTGATGACGTTCCGGGCAAACTTGATCCCCATCAGATCCATACGCTCGCTATACGCTTTCAAGCGTTTTTTGAAATCCGGAAAATCCTTTTTACCGGCGGGAGTCCAGCCGACTTCCGCAAAGGCGCAGGCACGGGGGAATGCCTGGTAGTGCAGGCGTTCCGGTGTGGAAATCCATTCCGTCCATACTTGGGCGCCCAGTCCCTTGACTCTGGAATGGTACTGTTCCTCCAACCCGGGGAAAACGGGTTCGAACCCGTATGCCTTTTGCAGGGGAATGCTGCCGTAGCTGTAATCCAAATAGGTGGAGGTGTGGAGGGAATTGATAACGTCATGCCCGTCCCGGATGGCGTTTTTAGCCAGGCTGGTGTTGCCCTTCCAGAACTGGATGACGGCGTTTGTATCCAGTTTGGCGCCGGCTTTTCCTCCTCCGTCCCCATTGACGTCATGTCCGTAAATTTCATTCCATCCCATCATGCGACGCCCTTTTTGGGCAATAATGCCGGACATGCGGTTGGTGAAATGCATCTGGACGTCCGCGTAACTTTTCATGCCGTTTTTTTTCATGAATTCCTCAATTTCCGGAACACCCTTCCATTGCTTGTCATAGCGCACTTCATCTCCGCCAATGTGGATGATTCTGCCGGGGAAGAGCGCCGTGATTTCATCCAAAACATCGGACAGGAAGGCATAAGTTTTTTCCGAGGTGGGATTGAAGGCCGTATTGACGATGAATGTTGTGGGCACTTCCCCGGGAGTTTTCAGGCTCAGGAAGGGGTATGCTACGGCGGCGGCGCTGGCATGGCCCGGCATTTCAATTTCCGGAACGATGGTGATGTTTCGGCGGGCTGCGTATTGTACGATATCCCTGATCTGTTCCTGGGTATAAAAGCCTTCATGCGGCGTTCCGTCTGACTTGCCGCTGTTCCATGTGCCGATTTCTGATTCCCTGCGTTTGGAGCCGATGGAGGTCAGGCGCGGATACTTCTTGATTTCAATGCGCCATCCTGTGTCGTCCGTCAGGTGCCAGTGCAGGATGTTCATTTTCAGTAGAGCCATTTGGTCGATGATCTGTTTAATGGTTTTCTCGCCAAAGAAGTGGCGTGCTTCATCAATCATCAGCGCCCGCCAGGAGAATCGCGGGTAGTCCGTTATGCGGAACGGAGTTTCAGAAATATTCCACCGGACGGCGGATTTATCCCCCGTCCGGTCGTGGAAGACGGAGGGCATCATCTGGACCAGGCTTTGCCCCGCGTAAAAGATGCCCCTAGCATCGGCTGCGGAAAGGATGATTCCACTTGGGGATGATTGGATGGAGTAGGCTTCTTCTCCCCTGGCGGCCAGGGCTGGGTCTTTTTTGATGACAATGCAGGCGGCTTTTTTCGACGCTTGCCCGGCCGGTTTAAGGGGAAGGGGGAGTCCCGTCCCTGCGCTGAGCATCTGCTGCAATTGCCCTGCCTGATCCAGGAAAGCTTTGTCCTGTGTTTCCGTGATGATGAGGGAATCCGGTGTGAGACGGGCCGGACTTCCTGTGAACAATGTGATTTCCGCCGGTTTCGGGATGATTTGTTCTTGTGAGAAGGCTGCGGGAAGGCAGGCGGACAGGGCGAGTGCGGGGATAATGAATTTCATGGACACGGTTATAGGTACAAAGACTGCTGACACAATCTTTCATGGGGAATTCGTTTTTTTGGCTCTTGGAACTGAATATTGTTTTTTCATGCTGGTCTCATCTTTAGAAGGTATTTGTCTGGGTGCGGGCGTAGTATCCGTTTACGGCTAAAGCGGGATGCGGGTACGCATGGGTGGATGGCGCCGCTTCCGGATATGCCGTTTCATAAAAATTTCCAGCCATGACCAATATGAAGATGAATACCGTAATTCTGTTGTCGCTGGCGGCCTGCACCGGCATGCTGGCGTGTCCCGGAGCCTGGGCGACGGCGGTCTGCCAGGAACAATCCTACCACCTGAAGACGGCATGCCCCCACCCCCTTTCCCTGGCCGGTCCTGCGGATGAGCGTGTTTATTTGCGATTTCAGGCGGGGTGGGCCAGCAAGTACGAGTGCGAGGGCTTGGACTTGTGGGACGGTTCTCTCTGCATGTTTGTTCCTGAAATACAGTATAAAGAGTGGGTGGGGAAAATATGGTACGGCGTTTCCACGGACCACCGGAATCATGCGGAGCTGAAATACCGGCTGGACTACGTCAGGGAATTGGGCAACTGGACGGTCATGCCCTGGTATGAGCACAGCTTTGTTTTTCCGGGAGATAAGGGAATCCCGCGTCCCGGATTGAAAACGACCTACCATTTTTCCGACCGCTGGTTTGGCGGCGCGGACCTGTACTGGCAGTATAACAACCATACGTTCCGCGGTTATTATGCCGTATTTGCGGGGATGCATGAAGAAATAGCTGATTGCGTGCGGGTGGATGCCGTAGTGCGCTACGGTTACAATGGGGGGTATGTAGGCCCGGTGGTGCACCATGGTTCCAATGCTCTGGATTATAATCTGAGCGTTACCTTCCGTGCTACCGGGCGCTTGACTGTGGAATTGTTCACCAATTACAGCCAGGCGCTGACCGTGGTAAAGCAAAAGGGGCTGGGGGATGATTTCTATTACGGCGTCAATTTGAAATATACGTTCTGACTACCGGCGCGGGGGCCAGGCCCCGAAGGGGGCCCGTAAGAGCCGTCTGCGTATCCGTTGAAAATCTTCTCTGGCTCCGGAGGGGCATGGGGATGGGCCGTTTTTTCTTCCGTATCGAACAGCCGGAGGTATTTTTTTGTCACAATGGAATAGTATTGCCTTCTTTTCTATGAATTCTCCACTCCCCCAGTCCCAGCCGCCGGATTCCGTCTGGTACGGATGGATTTTAAAACTATTCCATCATTGGAAGGTGGGGGAAAGGCAGGTTACTTATGTATGGGCCGTTCTCGTCGGCATGGTGGGCTCCTGCATGTCTCTGTTTTTCGAGTGGATGGTGGAAGTGATCCAGTGGATGCTCACCGGCATCTGGTCGGATTCCCGCGTAGGAACCTTTTCCCTGGTGGAGCCGGAATGGCGCATGTTTATTCCGGTGGCGGGCGGCCTGGTGGCCGGCTGCATTCTGCTATTCCTGAAGAAAAGGATGCCGGGGCAGGCTACGGAATACATGGAGGCCATGTCCATCGGGAACGGGCTGATCAAGTTCCGGGCCTCCGCCCTGAAAGTTTTTTCCGCGGCATGGAGCATCGCTTCCGGCGCGGCCATCGGCAAGGAAGGGCCTATCATCCAGTCTTCCGCCCTGATTGCGTCTGCTGTGGGGCAGCGTCTGCACGTGTCCATTCCGCGGCTCCGGCTGCTGGTCGGCTGCGGAGCGGCAGCCGGGTTCACGACGGCGTTTCATGCCCCTTTTTCCGGCTGCCTGTTCGTGAGTGAAATCATCATCGGTACCGTGAGCATGGATATTCTGGCCCCCCTGCTCATTGCCTCCTGTACCGGGTTCGTGATGCTGCATCTGCTGGGGGATCCCTCCCCTTTGTACAGTTCCCCGTTTGAAAGCTTTACTGTCTTTTCCCAGTCTCTCTGGTGCATCGCCCTGGGGGCGGCGGCGGCCGTGGCGGCCAGGGGATGGGTCAGTTTGCTGGATGCGGCCGCCAGATATTTGAATGGCCGCCAGTCCCTTCTGCCGCTGCGTTTGGCGGCCGCCGGGCTGGCCGTGGGGATTCTGGCCGTTTTTTATCCGGAAGTGGTGGGCAACGGTCAGGCTCTCATTACCGGGCTGGTCCATGAGGATTACGGCACGCGGGAGGCGCTCGTCCTGCTTCTGGTGAAGGTGTCTGCCGTGGCGGTGGTGTTCGGCTGCGGTACGGTGGGCGGAGCCATGACGCCCACCCTGTACGTGGGGAGCATGGTGGGTTTTATCTTCAGTACGGTTCTGACGTCCCTGGGAATGGAGGGCAACCATACGGTGGCGTATGCGATGGTGGGGATGGCGTCCTTTTTCGCCGTAGCTGCCCAGGCCCCCCTGACGGCCCTGGTGATGGTGGTGGAGTTTTCCATGAGCGGACAGATGATTTATCCCTTGCTGATCGGTGTCGTAAGCGCTTATGGCACGGGAAAACTGATTCGCGCGCGTTCCATGTATGCCGCCAGCCTGGCCGGCAGTCCGGCGTCCGTCGTCAACCTGCCCATGGCGCAAGTCCATGTGCATGACCTGGCGCGGCACGTGGTGCCCCAGGTGGCCCCGGATGCTTCCCTGGATGATGTCTCCTCCCTGATGCTGCGGAATCCCGGAGATCTGGTTTTTGTGGTGAATAAGGATGGAATTTATGAAGGGGCCATCTATCCGGAGGACTTTCTGGCGGTCCGCCGGCAGATGGAGGAGCGGAAGGGGGCGGTTCCGGCCGATGCCGGGGCCCTGGTCCGTACGGGGGCTCCCGTGCTGGACGCCGGCACCCATTTGACGGATGCCTTGAAGCTGTTTGAACAAACCCATCTGCCCGCCTTTCCCGTGGTCTGGAAGAATACCGGTCGGCTGGACGGCGTGCTGTACCGCAACGCGTTGTTCCAGGTTATCACGGAGATGATGAAACGGGAGTCCGGCGGAGACGTGGGCATGTAAAACGGAACGAGACAAGGGATGTGTATTACATTTTTGTAAAAATCTTTTGTTCCCCGTTCGTAATATCATCAACATTAATTGCTGGGATGTTATCCATATTCCCCGTGCCGTTTTTTGTCCGGGTGCATGGCGGTGGAAGAAAAAGTAGTTGGTATGGCGGGGGCGTGCGGTTAATATTCGCCCAGCCCCGGATTGCATGAATGAAATAAACAGGTCACCGGATTTGGAGATGGTCGTGCTGAAAGAAATCAGCTCCGCCATTGTCAATGAACGCAACGGCACGGCTTTGCTCCGGCATATTCTGGACGTGCTTTACCGCCGCATGAAAATGCTGCGCGGCACGTTCACCATCCGCCGCGGGAACGATCTGATGATTGAAGCCTCCCACGGCCTGGACGAGCAGGAAATGAAACGCGGCCATTATCATGTGGGGGAAGGCATTACGGGGCATGTGGCGGAAACGGGCAGGCCCCATGTGATTGAGGATATTTCCCGGGATTCCAGGTTCCTGAACCGTACCCGCACGCGCAAAAGCGGTGAAAAAGTAGCCTTCATCTGCGTTCCCATCATTCATTTGCAGCAGGTCATCGGCACGTTGAGCATTGACCGTGCCGTGGACCGGGACACCGACCTGGAACGGGATCAGAAACTGCTGGAGATTGTAGGCAATATTGTTGGGGATGCTCTGGCTGCCAGCCTCCAGGCGCATGAGGAACGTGCCGCCCTGGTCGCGGAAAATGAAAAACTGCGGGAGCTTTTGACGACTAATCCAGGCGAATTGATCGGCAATTGCAGCACTATGCTCCAGGTGTATGAACAGATCCGCCAGGTGGCGCCCAGCGATGCCACGGTGCTGATACGGGGAAGTTCCGGGACGGGGAAGGAACTGGTGGCGCGCGCCGTGGTGAATCTGAGCGGCAGAAAGGATAAGCCGCTGGTCACGCTGAATTGTGCGGCTATGCCGGAGAACCTGCTGGAAAGCGAGCTGTTTGGTCATGAAAAGGGTTCTTTTACCGGGGCCACCAGCCGCCGCATCGGCCGGGCGGAGGCGGCGGACGGCGGCACCCTGTTTCTGGATGAAATCGGGGATTTAAGCCTCCAGATGCAGGTGAAGCTGCTGCGCTTTCTTCAGGAAAAGACCTTTTCCCGCGTGGGAAGCAACAGGGAGCTTCATGCAGACGTGCGCTTCATCGCCGCCACCAGCCGCAATCTGGAGGAACTGATGGCGGCGAGCAAGTTCCGGGAAGACTTGTACTACCGGTTGAACATTTTCCCCATCGTTATGCCGGACCTCTCCAAACGCAAGGGGGACGTCATGCTGCTGGCGGAACATTTTCTTTCCAAGTTCAACCTGAAATACGGAAAGGATATCAAACGGCTGTCCACCCCCGCCATCAACATGCTCATGGCTTACCACTGGCCCGGCAACGTCCGGGAGCTGGAAAACTGCATGGAACGTGCCGTCATTACGGCGCAGGACGACTGCATTTACGGTTACAACCTTCCCGCCTCCCTCCAGATGCCCAGCCATGACGTCCCTTATTCCCGTGACGGGGAGGCTCCCGCCGATTTGCCGACCATGGTAGATTCCTTTGAACGGGAATTGATTGTAGCCGCATTGAAACGTTCTCCGGGCAATATGTCCGCCGCGGCCCGGGAACTGGGCATTTCCCCGCGGGTACTCCATTATAAGATGCACAGGCTGGGCCTGCAGAAATCATGAAAGGCCTTGACCATCTTTTATCGGCCGTCTCCCGGTCCTTTTATCTGAGCATGCGCTTCCTGCCCCGGGAAATGCGCCCCGGCGTGGCCGTGGGCTATCTGCTGGCGCGTGCCACGGATACGGTGGCGGATGCCGTGGACATGGATTGCCGGGAGCGCCTGGCGCTTTTGAGGATGATGGGGGAGACGGTGGCCGGCTCTGCCTCCCGGGAGGTTGCCGCCACCTGTTTTGGCCGTCTGGGCGTTCTTTCCACAATCCAGACGCACCGGGGGGAGGCGGAATTGCTGGCCCGTTTCCCCGAATGCCTGGCGCTGCTGGAAAACCTTTCCCCGCATGAACGGATGCTGGTGCGGCAGGTGCTGGCCTCCATCGTGGAGGGACAGGCGTGGGATTTGATGTATTTTGAAAGCCATGCTGCCGTCTCATGCCCGGAACAACTGGAACATTATACTTACATGGTGGCCGGATGCGTAGGGGAATTCTGGACCAGGCTGGGCTTGCTGGCCCAGGGGCCGGGCTTCAGCACGCAGCCGGAGGAGCAGCTTTTGCGCTGGGGCAGGCACTATGGCATGGGGCTGCAGTTGGTGAATATCCTGCGTGACCGGGAGGAAGACCTCGCCCGCGGAAGAAGCTATTTGCCTGCCCCAGATGACCGTCCATGGCTGGACCGCGCGGAACGCTGGCTGAAGGAAGGCGTGTTTTACGCGGAATCTCTGCGGAACGGGCGGCTGCGTTTTTCCACCGTCCTGCCCGCCTGGCTGGGGCTGGACACGCTGGAACTGCTCCAGCGGGCGGATCGGCGGCATCCATCTTCCGGGAAGGTGAAGATTGCGCGCGGAGACGTTTATTTACGGATGTGGAAAGCCTTTCTTTTTTCTTGGAAAGAGGCTCTGTAGCTTATGCGGCGCTTTTTGCGGCTGATGAAGCCGGAGCAGTTTGCGGGGAAGCCGGCGGAGCCGGGGCAGGGGCAGGCTTGTTTCCGGGGGCTTCCTCCTTTTTCCGCTTATCTGCAGGTGTTTCCGCTGTGCCGCCACTTTCCGGTTTTGGGGCGGGCGGTGGCTTGGGCGCCAGCAGGTCTTCCCACTGGTGGAGGTTGAATCCTTTCCCCACGCCGCCTATTTCGTTGAGAAGTTCCCGGCATCTGTCCGTAATTTTTTCATAGTCGGGAGGCCCGGCCTCGGGCTCTGCGGAACCGGGGAAAATCAGGTAACTTACCTTCAGGTCGGAGACGGGGCGGCTGTAAGGGCCCGCCTTGGGGTTGATTTCACGGCTCAGGCGCAGGGAACCCTCCCCGGTTTTGTAGCGCGGCCCGGCGTCTCCCACCAGGGCCGGGTACAACTTGTCTCCTACGATGACGACGGCATAGTCCCCGAACTGCGGGGAGAAGGGAGTGGACTGGTTGACGACTCCCAGCGGAACCACGATGAACGGATCGTATTCCGAGATCAGGAAGCTGTACCGCTTCAGTTCCTCAATGACCCGTTCCGCATGGTCTATTTTGCGGCGCAGAGCCGTTTTTTCCGCGGCGGGGGCTTTTTCCAGCGTCTTCTTGTAGGAAGCCAGCCTCTGCTGCCAGGGTTTGAGCAGGGGATTGGGCTTGTCTGTGCGCTTTTTCCAGCGGTAGGAAGTGCTGGGCTGATAGAAGGAGCTTTTCAGGATTTTATCCGGCATGGCGGCCAGCCGGTCCCCGTCCGAGCCGTCGGAAACAACATCCATTTCACTTTGCAGCCAGAGAAGCTTCCTTCCCGTGTCCGGATAGGTGGTTTCCAGAATCGTCTCCGTATCGTAATAATTATGGCGGTCCAGAAGTTTGAGCAGGGAGGCCAGGTTTTTACGGATTTCCGTCTGTTTGCGGACGTAAATCTGCCCGTAGTAAGGGGAGACGCGCGCATGCCTGAACAGGGTGGACAGGCCGGGAAGCATGGGTTCCAGTTTCGGATTGAGCTTCAGCATATCTTCCTTTTTCGTCAATGCTTTGGGCTGTTTGACGTTCAGGGAAAGGGTCATCTGGTAATTGCTTTTGGTTTCCCTGTCCCTGGAGGCCAGGGTGCCGGGCTGGAAATTAACCTGCGTTTTCAGGTTCAGGCCGCGGGCCAGTTCATAAATATGGGTCATGGCCCCTTCCGCGGGCCTTGTGGGAAGCACGGGGGGAAATGGGGGGTACTGCACCGGGGGGAGGGCGATTGTGCGCTCCGGCGTCCATGGAGTGTACAGCCGTTCATCCCCGGGTTCCTTTCCGGAGGCGGATGGTGCAGCGGTTATTGGCTGTTCTTCCTGTCCGGGTTGTTCCGCGGGGGGGGATTTCTGGGGCGGACAGGTTCCGGAATCCGGCGGCGCCTGTTCCGGCGCCCCTTTCAGGGCGCGTATGATCTGGGCGGGGTACGGCGTGAACAGGGAGGCTGCCATGGCTGCCAGGCAGATGCAGACTGCGAGCTTGAACCAGGTGAGGCGGGGTATTCTGCGGCGGTGCGCTTTCATGATGCTGAAGAAGGAGAATCATTGGATGCCGGCAGGACTTTCCGGGGGCGCCTGCCCATGAAAAGGCGTATCAGCCCCAGAGGGGCGGCGGCCAGCAGCATGGCGGCCAGTCGTATTTTCATGCCGGGAAAGACCCGGGCGCGTCCGCGGGCCAGGGCACGGAGGCTGTCTTTCACGACGGTTTCAACGGACGTGTCAAAAGCGTTGCGCCCCGGCATCATGTTTCCGGTAAAGCCGGGGCGGCGCGCCGCTTTTCCGAAACCCGTGGAAACCGGGCCCGGGCAGACGACCAGCACGCGTATGCCGTGTTCGCGCAGTTCCAGCCGCAGCGCTTCCGACAGGCTGGAAACATAAGCCTTGGTGGCCGCATAAACGGCAAAATCCGGAATGGGCAGGAGGGCTCCTAGGGAGCTGAGGTTGATGATATCTCCTCCGTTCCTCTTCATGGAGGGGACCAGCGCATGGCACAGGCGGGTGAGGCTTTCCACGTTCAGGCGCAGCAGAAAACGAATTTTTTCCCAGCGGCCGTCCGAGAAATCTCCGTAATCACCGGCACCGGCGTTGTTAATCAGAAGGGTTCTTCCCGGAGGAAGGCTGTCCAGGCGGGAAATGAGCATATTCAGGGAGGCTTCGTCCGCCAGGTCGCAGGGAAGGACGGAGGTGTGAAGGCCTGAATGGCGTTTTTCCAGGGCGGCGGCAAGCTGGCGCAGGGCGGCTTCATTCCGGGCGATGAGCACCAATTCCGCCGTATGGGGGGCCAGCGTTCCGGCAAACGCTTCCCCGAAGCCGGATGATGCGCCCGTAATGATAATCCTGTCGTATTGGAGGCGTGCGGTGTGCATGGCGGGTTGGAGCAGCCCGTATCATGGTCAATCCGGTGCGGAACCGCAATGAAAAAGGGGGAAGGAGGACGCAAAAAGCCGGTCTCCCTTTTTTAGGCCGGGGCCAGGCGCAGAGGTTTTCAGGTGCATGGAACCGGGGCCGGCCTGTTCCGCACTTCCGGGCGGACGGCCGCTCCAATAAAAAACCGCCTGCCGGATGAACGGGAGGCGGTTTGATGGAAGAGGGGATGGTTTCTTAGGCCTGGGCGGCTTCTTCCTGCACCTGCACTACGCGGAAGGGCACGCGGGAGGCGAGTTCGCCGTCAACCGTCAGGTCGATGGAGTAGTTGCCCGGTTTTTCAAAACGCAGGCCCTGGAAGTTCATGATCAGGTTGCGGGTAAAGAAAGAGGCTCCTTCCGGGAAAGCGGGAACCGGGAAATTGATCTTGATGGGCATGCGTTCCTTGTCCAGCGGCGTGCCGTCGGCATCAACGATGCTCAGGCCCAGTTCGTGCGTACCTTCGTCTTCAGGAGTGAGGCAGATGCGCAGGGCAACGGCGCAGACGGGATGCACGACCGGGAACTGGCGGGCGACCAGGGAGTCAAAGCCGCCCTGGATGCAGAGCTTGCCCTGGTAGTCGGCGGCGAAGTCACAAAGAGTAGAAACTAAAATATCCATGTTGTGATAATGTTGATGTATTTGGCTAGCTTTCACGCGGAAAGCATGAACATTGGACAGAACTATACTTCCTCTGGACCTATTGCAAGATAAAGCTGTAGAAAATATTGTCATTTCTCCGTGAAATTCCGGTTGCGCTTGAGATGGGGCGGGAATCCCTGTACTACTGTTCCGGCAACGCGTTTCCGGGCATGATCCAATGGTTTTTTGACATTCCTTCCAAGCTGATTCACTGGAGGCTGAATCTGGTCAGGGCGCTGGGCGCCTACGTGCCGTGGCTGCGCCGTGACGACGGCTCCATGAAGGTGCATGCCGGAACGCTGGTGGACTTGTTCGCCACTATTTTAAGCGGACGCCGCCATTTGAGCGCCCGTGATGCGGACGCCGCCCTGGATATTCTGCGCTATACTTTCCCGGAAGTGGAGCACCGCTGGCTTTCCAACCGTTTTGAGCGGTCCATGAGGGCCAGCCTGACGGTTGCGGATGTCCTGGCCTCCGCAGCTTCCGGCAGGGATGAGACGGAACGCATGGCGATAGCTCTGGAAGTGCTTTCCCTGCTGATCAATACGGGAGATTCCCGCATGACAGGGGAGCTGTTTGACCAGGTGACGTACGGTCTGGAACTGCCGGGCACGGCAAACCACCTGAGGCAGCTGCTGATGACGCCGGACGTGGAAGCCCAGGAACCGGCGTACAGCGTCGGTTTTTCCTCCGGCATCGGTGCGGAGGTATCCCTTCCGGAGCAGGACAAGGGCATTTCCTTCCGCCTGATCCGGTGTTCCCGCCTGGTGCTGGTGGTGAATGACGGCACCCGCCCCATTGTGGTGCGCGGGCGCCATTTGCAGCCCGGCGGGGTGATGCCGCTGACCAACGGGCAGGTGGTGCTGCTGCCGTCCGGTCCGCTGAGTTTTGAAGACTTCGCGTTTTTTCTGGACTGCAAGCGTTCAGGCAAGCAGGAAGTATGCTATATTTCCCTGGACGGCGGCTCCCTGCAAATCAGCCGGGTGCGTTCCCGCGCCAGCGAGGTGCGCGTGAACATGGGGCTGGCGTGCGAGGTGGAGGTGCTGAGGCCGGAAGTGGAATTCTCGGTTGACGGGAGACGGCTGTACCCCGGTGAAAGCGTGCGCATGGCCTATTACTCCTCCTTCACGCTGGACGGGGAAGGGCCTTTCTCCATGGGAGAGGTGCAGAATTCCATGTCGGACATCGGGCGCCGTTTCCGCCTGGATCCCGGAAACCGCAAACTGCGGGTGACCAACCTGCCGGAAAAGGCGCGCAAGGGAGACATGCTGCTGACTCCCGGTCTGGCCCCCGGAGCGGTGCTGGAGGTTTCTTTTTCCAGCGCCACCAATTCCGGCTGGCTGGAAGTGGTGGAGGCCTCCATGCCTCTGCTGCTCAATGGCCGGCCTGTTCGGGGAAGGGTTTCCCTGAGGGATGGGGACGTGGTGCACCTGAATGCCTACCACGCGCTGCGCTGCCGTTTTTCCGCCGGGGTGCTGGATGAAGAATACCATGCGATCAGAACCCTCAGCGTGGAAGGAGTGACCAAGGAATTCCTGCGCTCCGGGCGCGTGCTGGACAACATTGACCTGACCGTGAAACGCGGGGAAATGGTGTGCATCCTGGGGCCCAGCGGATCCGGGAAAAGCACGCTGCTCTCCATGTTGGCCGGCCAGCTGCCGCCCACCCGGGGCTGCATCCGTTACAACAACCAGCTTCTGTACAGCGCCCCGGATCTTATCCGGCCCTACATCGCCTTCATTCCCCGGGAAGATATTCTGGATGCGGCCATGAGCGTTTCCGAACACATCTCTCAGGCCACCATGATACGCCGTCCGCGGCTGAGCCGGTCGGAACGCGTCAGGCGCGTGAACGCTATTTTGAAATTTCTGGGCCTGACGCACATCGCCTCCCGCCGCGTGGGTGAGATGAACGCCCGCACCATTTCCGACGGGGAGCGCACACGCCTGAACCTGGGGCTTGACCTGGCGGGCATTGCCGATGTTTTCCTGCTGGACGAACCTATCAGCGGCCTGTCCACGTCAGATGCCAAGCTGGTCATGCAGACCATGCAGAACATGAGCCGCGACAAAATGGTAATCGCCACCATGCACCGGCCCAGCACGGCTATTCTGAACCAGTTCCACAAAGTGCTGGTGCTGGACCACGGCGGCCAGATGGCTTACTGGGGGGACGTGCCGGGCATGATGCGGTATTTCCGGAAGGCGGCTGCGGACATGGCTATTGACGTCTCCGAGGAGGCGCGGACGGCCGGAGGCGCGGACTACGTGTTTGAGGTGCTGGAAGCCCCCCTCTCCTGGCACGACCGCCGCAGGCGGCAGCCCCCCCGCCTGTGGCAGGAGCGCTTTGAAGGCTACCGGTTCCGCAACGTGATGGGGCATCATCATGAAGGGGGCGCCCCCAGAACGCTGTATGAAGGCACGCTGGAATTTCCCCCTGCCCCCAGGCGCAGCGTCATACAGCTCTGGCGGCTTTTCCGCATCTGGGCCGTGCGCACCTTCCTGGGGCGCGTGCGGAGCCGTATGGGGCTGTACACCATGCTGCTGGAAGGGCCGGTGCTGGCCCTGCTGATTTCCATGACCCTGCGCGCCTCTTCCAGCCCGGAATATACGTTTGCCACGGCCCTCCACATCCCTTCCTACCTGTTCCTGGCGACCATTGTGGCCATGTTCTTCGGCCTGACCGGGGCGGCCAGCGAAGTGCTCAAGGACCGTGCCCTGCTCAAGAGGGAGAGCAATGCCAAGGTATTTGTGACCGGTTATGTGCTGGCAAAGGCGCTGGTGTTGACGGGACTTTCCGCCGTGCAGTCCGCCCTGTTTCTTTGGGTGGGGAACTCCATTCTGGAAATCCATGAAATGTTCCTGATTTACCTGGGGACGATGACCCTGACGGCCTTTGTCGGCGTGAGCCTGTCCCTGCTGGTTTCCGTCTTCGCCAGGACGGAGAGGGCGGCGCTTAACATGGTGCCTCTGCTTCTGATTCCCCAGATATTGATGGCCGGAGCCATTGTCCGCTTTGATGAAATGAACCAGTTCATCCCATGGTCCGCCCACCGTACGGATGAACACGGGCGTCTTAAGCCGGGGCGCGTGCCGCTGGTGGCGGAATTCTGCCCTTTACGCTACTCTTTTGAAACGATGGTGGTGGACCAGGCGTCCAAAAATGTATGGGAGAGGGAGCGTGAAACCATCCAGGAGAAAGTGGACGACCTGAAGGAACGCCCTCATCTGGACGACAGGGAATTTGAAGAATTCAAGCTGCTCAAGATGGCGCTGCTCCACATTGCCGCTATTGGAGCGGAGGGGCCGGAACAGGCCAAAGCCGCTGTCCGGCAGGTGAGGAGGGCAGCCCTTGGCGGTTCGGAAAAAAGCTACAGGCGGACTATTGCGGAATTGGAACTCCTGGGTAAGGACCGTCCGTCCGTTAAATCCTTCTATGTCAATGACCGCGTTGTGATGCTGGATGAATCTGCCGAAATCCAGCGTGTCAGCCGGGATGCCCTGGACAGGCCGGAAATTTTTCTGGCCCGCCGCCAGCCTCTGCCCTGGGGAGGCTCCGGCCTGTCCCCGGGGGATTCCGGATACAGCGCGGATGACGGAACGGTTCCCACCCCATGGAAGGATTCCCTGTTCCTGTTCCTGATGGGGGCTGCCCCCCTGCTGGTCACGGGCCGCGTCCTCAAGCGCAGGCTGGAAAAGGCCGGATGACGTTTGCGGCCTGCGGGGATTGGCGTCTGGATTTTCCGCCGCAAAGCGGAAAATCCGGCGTGCACGTCCGGGGAATGGCAGCGGGCCGTAAGCCCCGGTGCATCCCGCAAAAAAAACGGAAGGCCCCTCCAAATATTCTTTTATTTATGTGTTGACGCGCCGGACGGAATCACTATCCTTGAAGAAAATCTTTTTCTTTATGTTTTCCCGATTGACGAACAGGTGCGTATTATCTTCCCTTTCCGCGGTAGCCTTGTCCCTTGGACTCTTTTCCTGCGGAGGCAGCGGCAGTAGCGGTGACGGGGAATGCCTTCCTTCCGGCACCATGCTGGACTTGAGCGCTTCTCTTTCCACGGAAGGCGGGGTTGGGCCGTGGAATGTTATCGTCAAATTGACGGGCAATGGTTCGGACCTTCCCCAGGTAAGCATTAATGCGGACAGCAGTAGTGACAGCGCTCCTATGAATATTGCTTCCGTAGTGTACCGCAGGACGGGATCATCCGCTATTCTGAGGGGGAACTTCACGATTACTTCCGGACAGTGGACGGCTCCGGGGCCGATTGTTGTGACAAACAGGGACAAGGCCTTTATAGATGCTAATATTTCCTTCAACACCTCCAATGAACGTGAGAGCTGCGGCGGGACGTTCACCGGTTCCATCACTTACCAGGTTCCCGTTTTAAATGATGAAGGCGTTGAAGAAGCGCAGGACTGGACCGCTACGGAAGGAACGGTGAGTTACACGGTATCCTGAGTTCTGATCATTTATGACGGGGGTTTGCTGCCGTGAAACGGGGGGCAGGCCTGTTTGAAATTATGGTCGGAAGGGCAAAGAAATGTCTTTGGGGCATCTGGCTGTGCTCGGGGCTGGCTCTTTGTGTCTGGAATGCGGAATCGGCCGGCGGGGGGGATATGACGGCCTCGAAAGATGCCTGTTTTATCAAGACTTTCCGCGCCAAGATCGTCCCGGAAAGGCTGCGCTCCTTTGTCATGCCGGCAGATGGAGTTGTCAGCAACTGGATTCCCGCGGACGGGCGCGTTCAGAAGGATACCATTATTGCAACGGTCAATGAAGATGAAATTGAGCTGGAGCGCAAGGAGCTGGAGGTCAAAATCCTGAAGGACCGCATCGCCAAGGAGGAAGAGTTGTCAAAGCTGGAAAAACAGCTTGAAGAGATAGAATTCTACTCTTCCCTGTCGAGGGAGGAACGGCAATATGCCAGCAAGCAGGCGGAAGGCGGGGAAAGGGCCATCCGGGCTTTGAAAGACAAGATTGAGCTTTCCAAAAGGGAGTTGTCCCTGGTGGAGGACAAGCCGCGTCTGGATTTTCGCAAGAAGGAGGAAAAATATATCCTCAGAATGCCTTTTGACGGAAAGCTGCAGTACCAGTTTTCCATTCCGCCGGATAACAGCGTAGCCCTGTACATGGACGCCGCGTCCCCGATTGCGACCGTGTGCGATGACTCCTCTTATTATCTGACCATTTCCATATCAGACCCTGATTTGACGAATCTGCCGCCGGAATCCCTTTCCCTGTCCGTCCCTCTGGGCGACGGTTCCGCCCTGAAGGGGGTTTTTGCCTTCAAACGGGTGGAGAAGAATGTTTCCGGCGGCGGGGAATTGCTGGCGTATTTTTTCCGTTTGCCCCGTCAGGAGCATGCACGAGCCCATTCCATGCTGGGTTCCAACTGCACGGCCCGTCTTTATTACATGCCGCAGGGAGAAGTGTTTCATCTCAACAAGGTGAGGCTGGCTTCCCTGCCGGAGGGAAAAAAATGTTCGTCCTGGCAGGAACTTCTTGAAAAAGTGCATCCGGACCTGGAACTGGTGGTGAATGGGGAAACGGAATTGATTGTTCGAAAAAAATGAAATTGTTGTGCGAATCAGTCTGTTTCAGTTATTCAGGCAAGCAGTGGATTTTTGAAAATTACAACAGGGTGTTCACTTCCGGAATCACCATTTTGAAGGGGTATTCCGGATGCGGGAAAACGACGCTGTTAAAAATTCTGGCGGGTTATCTGAGCCCGCAGCGCGGGCGCGTGATTACCCCCCGCCGTAAGGTTCAGGCGGATTCCCTCTACCGGCGCAAGGAGGTGAGTTACATGTTCCAGGGGCTCAATCTCCTTCCCCTGGCTACAGTGGAGAGAAACCTTCAATTGTGTGCGGAAATGGCCATGCTGCCTAAAAAGCAGTGGACGCGGAGGGCGGATGATTTGATTGCCCGCCTGGGCCTGGAATCTCTGAGGCATAAAAAGGCGGGGAGCTTGTCCGGCGGCCAGGCCCAGCGGGCGGCTCTTGCCCGCACGATGATGAAGGATTCCGATGTGCTGCTGCTGGATGAACCTACCTCCGGCCTGGATGACGGCAATACGGAAATCATTAAAAATTTGATCAGGGAGTACCCTGCTGACAAAATTTGCATTTTGAGCACGCATGATTCCCGGCTGTTTGACCTGACCCATGAAATCATTGATTTTAACCTGTCTGTATCTCTTTAAAGATACTCTCCACCGTTGGAAGGAACGCCCGGCCAGCCCCCTTTCACGGATTCTGGTGGCCTTCTTCCTTTCCCTGTGCGCGCTCTCTTTTCTCGCCAATTATGTCCTCTCCGCCAAAATGCTGCATGATGAAATCAGGAAGAACGGGGCGGACCTGATTATTGTTTTTGATACCGTGCGCGACGGGGACCCTTCCAAGAAAAATTTGCTGCAGCATGAACTGCCTTCCCTGTATGGCTGCGACGTCCTGGTGCTGAATGATGCCCGCGCGGGCGTGGCGCGCGTGGGCAAGACGGTATTCCCCATCCTGGAATACAACATGGAGTCCTGTTCTTTTCTTTCCGCGCTCGGATTGGAGGACGTGGCTACCGTCCTTCTGTACAATCCCTCCCGGAGCCCGTTGCAGGCGGGGCCTTGTACGGTCACCATAGCGGATTTTGATTTTTCCCTGAATGCCTCCCCTCTGCCGGAGGGGCATTTGCTGGGCAGGCTGTATCCTTCCGGAGTCATTTTGGCCCCGGAAGGAACCTTTAGTTCCGGGCAGGAGGTTCCCGTGGAAAATTGCCGCTACATCATCCGGGTGCATGAAATGACGGCGGCCCGCATTCGGAGCATAGAAGAAGTGCTGAACAACATGGTGCGTTATGACGGCAGTATGACCATGGTTCAGACTCACGTAGGGCTGCTTGACAGGCTGGAAGTGCTGATGGGCAACCAGACGGAGTGCAGGACGGGTTTTTCCCTCGGCATTGCGGTGATCGTCGGCATTCTGCTTACAGCCCTGGCATCCATGGAATTCCGTCAGAATGAATATGTCTATACGCTGATGAAGAGCTTTGGGGTGCGCCCTGTACTGCTGATTATGGCGTTTATCGTGGAAAACGCGTTTCTGATTGGCGTTTCCTTTTCGGGAGCCGTCTGGGCGTTCATGAAAACCCAGAAAATCGTATTGGGGGAATTCTTTAAGCTGGGAAACTCCGTCCTGACTTATGCCGATATACGGCAGGATTTGTGGCTGCTGGGAATTTCCCTGGCGGGGTGTGTTCTGCTTTCCTCCATTCCGGTCGCCTTTTCCGCCTGCCGCCCCATAGGGAAAGTGCTCAAGTAAGTGATGGAGCTTCGGGGCTGCTCCCGGTTTTGTTTGCGTTCCGTCCGGCCCGCCTTTGCCGGTTTGGGGAAAAGGTGGATTTTATTCCGGCAGGAGAGATCAGGGTAAAAAAATCCCTTCCCACAATGGGAGCGGGAAGGGAGGTGCGAAAAAAGGGGCCTATTGGGAACTGGAACTGGGTGTTATGAAGTCCCTGATGACAGCTTGGCAGTTATCCTGCTGGGTTACCGTTGAGGGATATTCGGCGTCTTTGACACTGCAAGTGGCTGAACCGAGGCCTTTGGAAATGTTGTCGGGATTATACAGGACGACAAGGGCGTTCAGATTGTTGGTTGTTTCCCCGTCATTGGACGACCAGTAAAAGCCTATTTGTTCCGCAGAATCGGAGGAAGGCTTGTAGTTGACAACATGAATGGATGCCGTTGAGGCGGCCGGACTGGTTCCGGTGTAGATAGTAGCGGTACTTTCTGAGGCGATGATGAAGGAGAAGACGTAAGGCTGACCGTCCGGAAGAGTAATGTCCAACGTGCGCTGAAGGCCGATGGGAAGATAGGCCTGTTCGCTGGAACTGGATCCGCCGCAGCCGGAGAGGATCCCAAGCCCGAGAGTAATTAAAGCGGGAATGTAAAGGCGGGAATTCATGGTTTGATGGATAAAGGAAAGAATTTATTTATGACTGGGATATGATGTTGACGCTGATGGTGATGCCGTCGATGGGGATGGGTTGCCTATCTTCCGCTTTCATGTAGGAAATGCTGGCTCCACCTTCCCCGGAAGAAGCATGGGAGGCGTTCTCAAAGGTTAACTGGGGAATCCTGATGGTGCTCACAAGGGTATTGGGTTCTGACGATGAACCGTCGTTTCTGTTGTAAGACAGACTCAGCTCCGCGGTGTTTTTCCCGGTTTTGGTGTAGGAATAAATGCCTGCCCCGTTCCACATGTCTATGTCTTCCCCTTGCGTCTGGGCGATGAACGCCCCGTTGTCACCAGTGGTTATGTTAAGAATATCGGGAAGATCTATGGCGGCATCCGTAATGCCTGTTACCATCATGTTTAATACCTTGCTGCCGATGGTGGAAGGCGCCAGGCCCTCGGCATCGGAACTGCTTCCGCCGCATTGGGCCAGCGTAAGAATGCCGAGGGAGCAGCAGGCCGCGGACAAAGAGGTAAGAAAAGGACGCGTCATAAAAGGATAATAATTTTCCGATAAACTGTGATATCACACATGATTTGTCAAGATAGGAATCAGGAGGGAGGTATTTTTTACACGGGGAAAGGAAAAACCGAATTCCCTGCGCTCCAGGACTTCTTTTTCCTTCTTTCCCCTCCTGCCGTGTTGATGCTTGACTTTTCAGGGGCAGAAGCTATGTAACAAGGGGCCTGTATGTTCCCGTTTCCTCCTGTTGTCCGTTCTTTCCTGTTTTCCCTGTTTGAAAGGGCATGGCTGAGGGCTGCGTTGTGCTTCTGCCTCTGTGCGGCGGTATGCGCCTCCTGCTCCGTGGACAGGCACATGGAAAAAAAGGCGGGGGAATTGATGGCCAGGATGGATGCCGTTCCCGATTGGCGGCAGCTGCCGCGGAAGGAAATCTCATGGCACCAGGCCCTGGCGATGATGATGGAGCGGAACATTGACTTGAAAAAATCGGAGCAGTCCCTCAAGACGACGAAACGTTCCGTCGTTAATGTTTTTACCCAGATTATCCCCGGAGTCAATCTGGACTGGATGCTGACCAAGGAATTGAGCGACCTGGCCAAGGTGACGGCCAGCGATGTGGAATACAATACGAACATTCTGTTCAACATGCCGTCCCTCACCCAGATCCCGTTTGATTATTATTCCGCCAAGGCGGCTGTTTATACGGCGGAAAAGACGCTGGAGATGAAAAAAAGGGAGCTGGTGGCCAGATTGTACCAGCAGGTGCTTTCCTACCGGAACGCGCAGATCAGCTACAATAACCAGCTGAGCTCCCTGCCTTATGACGATGATGGCGTCCAGAAAAAGAAGCTGGACCTGGAACGGGAGCGGAATTTGAATGAGATTTCCCAGGGGTTTGCCGTGTTGCTGGGGAATATGGACGCCCGGTGGCTGGTGAACCCTGAAACGATGCCCAGGCTGGACTGGGGCAGGTACAGGGCGGCGTCCCGGCAGCTGGATCTGCTGGTGGTGACGATGGTGGCCATGGAGCTGGAAGCTTCCCGCCTCCAGGTGCTGAATGCCAAACTGAAGTTCTTCCCGTCCGTGGATATTAATTTTTACAGCCCAACCCTGTTTTCCAGCACGGGCGGGACGTACGGCGGTTTTTTTGCGGGAGCGGGCGATATGAAGGTGAACATGAGCCTGCGGGAAGAACTGGATACGCGCCTGACATCCTGGTTCCAGTATAAGTCGGCCAAAGAAAGCCACGAACTGCTGCAGCGCGAAGTGGTGATGGAACTGCAGCGGCGGCGCATCAAGATAGCCGCGTTGCTGGAGAGCCGCAGGAGGTTTGAGCTCTGGCAGGGGGTGCGGATGAAGGAAATCGCGTTCAAGGAGTCCAGATTATCCGTTTCCGGAGATGAATATCTGGAACAGAGGAAGGATATCAGGAAAATGTATGCTGACCTGGATAATGAAGCTTCCAAGAATGCGGAGGTGGAAGCGGCCCTCATCATGGAATATGGCTGGCTGAAGTAAGGCGGGGGAGGATGAACAGGCCCTGTGTGACTGCGGGGGCTTCCTTTCTTGATGCTTTCAAGGGCTTGTGCTATGTTCCGGATATGCAAAAAGTTCGGCAGCCCGCGGGTACGGCATTGATGATTCTGGCTTTTCCGGCCGCCATTTACGGGGCGTTTCCGTGGGGAATTGCCCTGGGGGCCTTTTTGTTCCTGCTGGGGGTGGTTGTGGCGGCCAGCCGTTTTTCCGCCATAGTCTGGTCATGGTGCCTGTTTTCCCTGGGGATGTATCTGGCGGCTCCTTTTATCTGGATGTGGAATCCGGACTATTTTTTCAGCCGTTCGTTTGACATTCTGTTGATAAGCGGCTGCCTGGTGGGCAGCCTGGTTCTGCTTGCAATCCGGTTTGCGGTTATTCCCGTGCTGTGGCCCAGGATTTTCCGCCACTTCGTGGAAGGAAGCCCTACGCTGGAGGATCTGGCGCCCGAAAAGGGAAAGACGGTGGCTGAACTGCGGGGCGGCATAGAACGCAGGCAGGTGAATTTCCTGTTCGGGCATGCGGACCGGGAACTGGTAGAAAAATGGGGGAAAATAGCCCAGGGAATAGCGGCTCTTTCCAGAAGCCGCAAACGGCTGGCAATATGGGCTGCGGGTATTTTCCTGGCTTGGCCCGTAGCCGTGTTTTTCCTTTCCGGGGGGATGGGCGGCGCGCTGGACCGGGATATTGACCGCATGTGGGGAACCCGCCCGTTCCGGGATGGCATGGTGGTTTCCAGCCCTGCGGCGATGAATGCGGCGCGGCGCGTTTTCAGGGATGCCCGGGCGCTGCGTGGCCTGACGATGGAGCAGGCGCGCGCGTGGCTGAGGACGGACCGCAGGAGTGCGGCATTCAAATTGGGCAAGCCCCGTTATGATTTTGAAAAGGATGAAACCGTGCTGGTGCTTTCAGATGGGAGGGATTCCATCCGCCTGGTGGCGGTTTTCAATGATGCGGGTCAGATTACCCATTCCTGGCCTGAGGAGTATATGACTTTGATGGTCAGGGATCTGGAGAAAAATTGAATGCCGGGGCCGGAAGGGGGCATTGCCCGGCAGGGCATCCGGTGATTGCGGAAGGCCCTGCGGTCTTCCGCTACAGCGTGCGCTTTTGCGGAGGCGTCAGGTTCAGCCTGCCTTCACTGATATGGATGCCCATGCCGCTTTCTTCAATCATGTGGATAAGCGGCAGGTAGGCCTGGAGCAGGTTTTCAAACGCGGGCAGGAGAAAAATCATGTAACCCTGGGGAACGGAAAGGCTGCCGATGGTGCCCCCCACGTGGATTCCTCCCGGCAGCGTTTCGTCATTGTAGAATTCGAAGCGGGTTTGCACCGCCATGTAATTGTGCGGGTCCAGGGATTGGAAGGGCGTCAGGAACAGGGAAATCGTTTGGCGGGAGTCGATGCCCGTATAGCGTTCGATGATGATTTCCATGTATCCTTCCCCGATGGTTCCGTCCGGCCGTTCCTTGCCGCCGTGCAGACGGATGCCAGCCGCCGGGTTGGTGGCGAAGATGGCCAGGGCGCCGTGCTGCTGGGGATGGATGGAGGAAGCCAGGTAGCGGTTGATGTCTTCTTCCGAGAACGAGACGGAGGCGTCCCTGTTGATGGCCTGTTTCAGGATTCTGGGGATATCCGGGGCGTTTTCCCTTTGGCGGAAGCCGGGCAGGTCGTCCGTTTTTTGCGGGCACCAGGAGGAGTAAACCAGCCAGGCAATAGCGGCCAGAATGGCTATGGTTAGCAGGAAGATGAGATTGCCTATCAGGGAGAAAGGCGTTTTTTCACGGACGGGTTTTTCCCGGGAGCCCTGATCTTCCGGATCGTAGAAATGCTCCACGATGTTTTCATGTTCCGGCAGGTCGCGCAGGGATTCCCTGCCGGCGGTGCCGTTCCGGGGGGCGCCTTCATTGTCGGAGCTGGGTGCCATGGTGCGGAGGAGGGGGAGGTTACGGAAGTCTGGGGAATTTGGAAAAATCCGGAGCGCGTTTTTCAACGAAGGCGTTTTTGCCTTCCTTCGCTTCCTCGCTCATATAATAGAGCAGGGTGGCGTTGCCGGCCAGGTCCAGCAGGCCCATCTGCCCGTCGCAGTCGGCGTTCAGGGATGCCTTCAGGCAGCGCAGGGCCAGAGGGCTGTGGCGGAGCATCTGGCGGCACCAGGAGAGCGTTTCCTCCTCCAGGTCCTCCAGGGGAACCACGGTATTGACCAGGCCCATGTCCAGCGCCTGCCGGGCATCGTACTGCCTGCACAGGTACCAGATTTCCCGCGCTTTTTTCTGGCCCACAATGCGCGCCAGGTAGGAGGAGCCGAGGCCTCCGTCAAAAGAGCCCACTTTGGGCCCTGTCTGTCCGAATTTGGCGTTGTCCGCGGCAATGGTGAGGTCACAGACGACGTGGAGGACGTGACCTCCGCCGATGGCGTATCCGGCCACCATGGCGACGACGGGCTTGGGCATGGTGCGGATGGTGCGCTGCACGTCCAGAATGTTCAGGCGCGGCACGCCGTCTTCACCGATGTAGCCGGCATTTCCGCGCACTTTCTGGTCGCCTCCGGAGCAGAAAGCGTCCGGGCCTTCTCCGGTCAGGATGACCACGCCCACCTTGGGGTCTTCATGAGCGGCGTTCAGGGCGTTGAGCATTTCATGCACGGTCAGGGGACGGAACGCATTGCGGACGTGGGGGCGGTTGATCGTGATTTTTGCGATGCTGCCGTTGTCCGTTGTTTCATACTTGATGTCCGTGTATTCCCTGGCGGTGGTCCATTGTGCGCTCATACGGATTACTTTAATAAGGCGCCCGGCAATGGGAAGCCTAAAATGCGCCGCCTTCCGGGTATGTCCGGAACCTGCGGGGGATGGGGCGGTGCTGCGGCCGTATGCGTTTTCCCCGTTGTTTCCGGTGTTTTTCCGGCAGGCTCCCCGGTGGCCGGCAGCTGGCGGCTTTTGTCATTTACGGCCTGCGCTTCTGTGCTACATTGGGAACGGTATGATACATGACCTACTGGTGAGCGGCGTGACGGTGTTTCCCGGGAGAGAGCATTTTGAGTTTGTTCCGGGAATCAATGTGGTGGTGGGAGGAAATGATTCCGGCAAAAGCCATTTGCTGAAATTATGCTATACCGTGGCCAAGTGGAGTGCTGATGGGGGGAGAAAATCCCTGCCGGAAAAATGGGCGGAGGAGCAGCGGCTCAGAAAAGACCTGATGCGGGTGTTCGCGTCTCGCGGGCTGGCCGGGCTGACGGCCCGGAACCGGGGAAACGCCCATGCGCGCGTGGAGGCCTCCATGGAGGGGGACGGCGTGCCGGAGGGCATGGGGAACCTGGTGTTTGATTTCCAGGCGGGGCATGAAGAGGAGGGGCTGAGCATCCGGGAAATGCCCCGGCGTTTTCTGAACGTGCCGGTGGTGTTCCTGGCGGCGCGGGAGGTGCTGACCATTTATCCGAGTTTTGTGCAGGTGGGAAGCAGATTCCCCGAATTTCTGGACGGCGGCAGTTGGGACCTCTGCCGTTATCTGGATATGGAGGCGGAAGCGGAGCCCATCAGTACGGATGCCGGGCGCGTGGTTGCCAGGCTGGAAAAAATCATCGGGGGGAAGGTGGTGAAGCGTGACGGGCGGTTCTTTTTGCAGCGTCCCGGACAGCAGCCGATAGAAATGAGCCTGGTGGCGGAAGGATTCAAAAGGCTGGGAACGCTGAGCTACCTGATCCGGAACGGTTCCGTGAAAAAAGGTTCCGTCCTGTTTTGGGATGAACCGGAAATGAATCTGAACGCCTCCCACCTGCCCGTGCTGGTGAAAACCCTGACGGGGCTTGCCAAGACGGGGGTACAGGTTATTTTGTCCTCCCACAGCCTGTTCCTGCTGCGGGAGCTGATGATTCAGCTTTCCGAACCCCGCAATGCCATGGTGCAGAGAAAGTTTTTCGGGATGAGCGTGCCGCGGGGGGAACGTTCCGGGGTAAGGGTGTCCTGGGGGGAATCCCTGGAGGACGTGGGACCTATCGAGTCTCTTGAAGCGGAAATCGAACAGGCGGACAGGTATTTGAAGCTGAGTTATGAGTCATAAGCCGTCAAAAGCTTATTACGTGGAGGGCGTCCACCGTTTCTGGATCGATGAAGGCTACGTGGTGTGCCGCATTGAATGTTCGGATTATTATGCCCGGCAGGCGCAGAATTTCTGCGGGGGATGCAAGGAAATGGATTTTCTGCTGTATCATCCGGAACGCCGGGATCTGTGGCTGGTGGAAGTGAAGGATTACCGTTTTGACGCCCGGCCCAAGGTGGGGGAACTGGTCTGCGCCCTGAGCCGCAAGGTCCGGGATACGATGTTCCTCCTCCGGGCCGCTTCCGTGGCCGCTCCGGACGAGGAGCCGGCGGAGGGCATTTCCCTGAGGGATTTTTCCATTCAGGCCTCGGGAGCGGAGACGCTGCATCTGGCTTTTCTGCTGGAAATGGGCATGGGCGGCGTCTGGACGGACGGCGGCCTGCTGGCGAATGTCAAGAACCTGCTGGTGGGGTCCATGCGTTTTCTGGATGCGGAACTGGTTTGCGCACCCATTACCTATCCCCGCCGCATCGGCCCCTGGCGCGTGACCTCCGCCCACGGGGAGGTGAGCAAGCGGGTGGAAATCCGCCGCGCCAGAAAATTGGCGGAAATCCAGGAGCAGAGGCGGCGGGAGCGGCTGAACGCGCAGGAGGAGGGGGCCTGGCAGGAAAAGAGCCGGGAAGATGCCGGTTCCCATGCGGCCCCGGCGGAAGAAAGGATGCCCCAGTGGAAGCGGCGTCTCCGGCAGCGCATGAACGGAGAAAGCGCGAACCATGAGGGGCGGCGCAGAAAAAGAAAGCGGGAATGAGGCCTGCGCCGGTTAAGGCCTTATTGCCGGGAAGAGCCCCGGCCCGGAACGGTGCGGGCCCGTCCTGCGGCGGCTGTATGGCATGTCTCGGAAAAAAGTTTTATTTTACAAGGACTCGCGTATCATGCCGCCCTATTCATTAACTTCTGTGTGCTAACCACATTATGTCTGACAGAATGCCACCCAGTCCTCCCCGTCCTCCCAAATTTCCCGGCTCCGGCAGGCCCGAATCCCCCAACTGGGGCGTGTGGGTCATGGTACTTCTCATTGTAGGCGTCCTTGCGTTTGGCTTTTTCACCCCTGAATCTTTCGGGTTGGGCCCCCGCAAGGAAAATCTGGAATCCTTTGAAGCCCAGTATAAGGCGGGGCGCGTGGTGCTGAACGACCCCAAGGCCCCCGTGGAAGTGGTGCTGAGCGAAAACGGTTCCGAAGGCGTTATTCACGCGCTGGTGTACAGGAAGGAAATTCAGCCGAAGGTGGAAATGACCCCCTTTGCGCTGACTTATTCCATGTCCCTTCCGGACCGCGACAAGCCTTTGCTGAATGAACTTTCCGGCTACAGGGTGGTGGAGAGTCCGTACCGGACGGAAGAGGGAAAGAATGTTTCCCTCATTCCTGAGGGAGCCCAGAAGCTTTCCGTGCCTGAATTCAACCGCCTGGCCCTGGAAGGCCGCATCGCCGGAGGAAAGGACGGCATCATCCTGGCGGAAGACGGCAACCAGAACGTGCTGGTCGGACAGATTGTCACTCGCATCTGGCCCGCGGCTACGGGAGACGCCTCCGTGGACAAGCAGCGTTTTGAACGTGTGGAAGTGCCTTTTACCCTGGAGTTCCAGGGAGACCGCGTCAAGCAGCTTCTGGGGCCGGATACGAAGTTCAAGCGTGAATCCGGTTCCTGGGGCGGCATCCTGCTGAATCTGCTGCCCATCGTGCTCATTCTGGTGATTCTGTTCTTCATGTTCCGCGCGCAGAGCGGCGGGGCCCGGGGGGCCATGAGCTTCGGCAAAAGCCGGGCGCGCCTCATCTCCCCGGACAAGAACAAGGTGACGTTCAAGGATGTGGCCGGCATCAGCGAAGCCAAGGAGGAAGTGTGGGAACTGGTGGAGTTCCTGCGCAATCCGGAAAAATTCCGCGATCTGGGCGCCACTATTCCCCGCGGCGTGCTGATGGTCGGGGCGCCCGGTACGGGCAAGACTCTGCTGGCGCGTGCCATTGCCGGGGAGTCCAACGCTTCCTTCTATTCCATCAGCGGCTCGGACTTTGTGGAAATGTTCGTGGGGGTGGGTGCAAGCCGTGTCCGCGATATGTTTGAACAGGCCAAAAGGACGGCGCCCAGCCTGATTTTCATTGATGAAATTGACGCCGTGGGCCGCCAGCGCGGTTACGGCATGGGCGGCGGCAATGACGAGCGGGAACAAACGCTGAACGCCCTGCTGGTGGAGATGGACGGTTTTGAAAACAACTCCAATGTAATCGTGATTGCCGCCACCAACCGTGCGGACATCCTGGACCCGGCCCTGCTGCGTCCCGGCCGCTTCGACCGGCAGGTGGTGGTGAACCTGCCGGACGTCCGGGGGCGCGAACAGATCCTGCAGGTGCATGCCAGAAAAGTGAAGATGGCGCCCGGAGTCAGCTTTGAGCGGATTGCCCGCGGCACGTCCGGCTTTTCCGGTGCCCAGCTGGCCAACCTGGTCAATGAAGCCGCCCTGTTGGCCGCCCGCAAGGGGCTGAAGGAGATTACGGAGGCCGAATTGGAAGAAGCCCGCGACAAGGTCAGCTGGGGGCGTGAACGCCGCAGCCTGGCGATTAACGAACGGGGGCGCCGCATTACCGCCGTGCATGAGGCGGGGCATGCCATTTGCCTGTTGAAAACACCGCACAGCGAGCCGTTGCACCGGGTGACCATTGTTCCCCGCGGCGGGGCCCTCGGCATGACCATGTGGCTTCCTTCCGACGACAAGATGCACCAGCTCCGGTCCGAAATGCTGGACCAGCTCGTCGTGGCGATGGGCGGGCGCTGCGCCGAACAAATCGTTTTTGGTGATGTGACCAGCGGTGCTACCGGAGACATCAAGAGCGCCACCAACCTGGCGCGGCGCATGGTGTGCGAATTCGGCATGAGCGAAAAACTGGGGCTGATTGAGTACGGAGAACACCAGGGAGAAGTTTATATTGCCCGCGACCTGGGGACGCGTTCCCGCAATTATTCCGAATCCACGGCGGAGCTGATTGACTCGGAAGTCCGCTTCCTGGTGGACAGCGCTTATGAACGCGCCATGGCCATCCTGACGGAAAACCGGGACAAGCTGGACATTCTGACGGAGGCCCTGATGGAGTTTGAAACGCTGGAAGGTTCCCAGGTCATGGATATTCTGGAATACGGGGAAATGAAAAACCCTCCCTCCAGGGTGACTCCGCCCCCCATGCCTTCCGAAGTGGAGGAACAGCCCGGGAAGGATGATTCCGGCCATACCGAGAAGAAAGAAGCTGAAGAGACCCGCGCGGACGGCGCTGAAGAACGGAAGATGGAAGGGGAACTGGAACAGGCGGAACGGGACCCCTTCTCCTACAATCCCGTTGATGAGTTCGGCAAGGACGGCGGAGAAAAGAAATAATTCAATAGAAACGAATCGAATATGGTAGCCAACGATGCGATGGAACTGGCCAGGATGTGCGCCCGCGCCGCGGATGACGCCAAGGCCGAAAATGTGCGGGTGTACGACTTGCGGGGCATGTCTTCCCTGACGGATTTCATGGTAGTGTGCACGGGGTTGTCCGTCCCCCATCTGCGCGCCGTCATCCGGGAGCTGGAAGAAGCCGTTCGGGAAAAGGCGGGAGCCCTCCCCACCTATGTGGAAGATACGCCTGTGGCATTGTGGTCCGTAGTGGACTACATTGACGTGATGGTTCACATCATGGGGCAGGAAACGCGCGAATTCTACGGTATGGACACCCTGTGGAAGGATGCCCCCGTGGTGGAATATTAATTACTCCAATCTGACTTCACACCGTGCCGCATCCGGTTGCGGCACGGTTTTTTCTTTTCTGGAATAAATGGCCTGTTGTTTGCCGCGCTTCGCAAAAAGATGGCAGTCTGCATGGCCGGGTTCTTCCGCATGAGGGCCTGTTTCCGGAGAGGAAGAGAAAAGACGCGATAATGGCAGAGGCAACGCATTTTCTTTGCGGGGCTTTGGATGATTCTTCCCTGGCTTTTCCTTGGAAAAGGGGAGTGGAGCCCCGGTTCTAACAAGATTCCAACCTTGCCTTGAAGCCGCAATCGGATTACTCTTTCACCGTTATTTATGAGTAGTTCCGGACCTGCCTCAACCCCGATGATGGATCAGTACCTTCGCATGAAGAAGGGCTTGCCGGAAGACGTGCTGCTGTTTTTCCGGCTGGGGGATTTTTACGAAATGTTTTTTGAGGACGCCAAGGAGGCCTCCGCCATTTTGGGCCTGACGCTGACCAAGCGCCACGGTATTCCCATGTGCGGGGTGCCCCACCACAGCGCGGAAGGGTATATCGGACGGCTGGTGAAGGGAGGAAAGCGGGTAGCTATTGCGGAGCAGACCACCATTCCGCAGCCGGGCAAGCTGGTGGAGCGGGAACTGACCCGCGTGATTTCCGCCGGAACCCTGGCGGATATGAATTTGCTGGATTCCTCCCGCCATAATTACATTGTGGCGTTGTACAAGGACAAAAAGCGCTTCGGCCTGGCATGCGTGGACCATACCACGGGGGAATTTTCCGTGGCCCAGTTCGAACACATGGATTTGCTTCTGGACGAGCTGTCCCGCATCAATCCCTCCGAACTCCTGGTCAGCGACGAGCAGACGGACTGCTTCCCCGGAACCCACCCCACGCTTTATTACGACGGATATACTTTTCTGCCTTCCACGGCCATTCCCAATTTGCTGAACCATTTCCGGGTGCATTCCCTGGACGGTTTCGGCTGCGGGGAGATGACCGCCGCCTTGGGGGCGTCCGGCGCGGTGCTCCATTATCTGGGCTACCAGCTCCGCCGCCCCACGGACCACTTGCGCCGCATTTCCGTGCGCGCCACGGAGAACGCCGTGCTGATTGACCAGGCCAGCCAGAGGAATCTGGACCTGGTGGATTCCCGCGGCGGCGTGAAGCTTTCCCTGCTGGGGACCCTGGACAGGACGAGCACACCCATGGGCGCGCGCAAACTCCGGGACTGGCTGCTCCACCCCCTGTGCGATCTGGAAAAGCTCCTGGCGAGGCAGGAGGTGATCGCCGTTCTGCTTCAGGAACCCTACCTGATGAGCAAGCTGAGGGAGAGCCTGAAGAATGTGCGGGACATGGAGCGGCTGACGGGGCGCATTTCCCAGGGCGCCGGGAATGCCCGCGACCTCCAGGCGCTGGCTTCCTCCCTGGCGCGCATTCCCGCGCTCAGGGATGATCTGGAATCCCTGCCCGGCGGCGGGGACATGCTGGAGAGCATCCGTTCCCGCATGGGCTGCTTTGATGAGCTGGTGGATTTGCTCCAGCGCGCCCTGGTGGATGAACCTCCCGTGACCATCAAGGAGGGAGGCATCATCAGGGAAGGGTACCATGCCGGTCTGGATGAATTGCGTCTGGCTTCCCGCGACGGGAAGGAGTGGCTGGCACGGCTGCAGGAGAAGGAGCGCAAGCGCACGGGAATTGATTCCCTGAAAATCCGCTTCAATAACGTCTTCGGCTATTACATTGAAGTAACGAAGAGCCATTACGATAAAGTGCCCCCGGATTACCAGCGCAAGCAGACGCTGGTGAATGCGGAGCGCTTTATTACCCCGGAACTCAAGCAGATGGAGAATACCATCCTGGGGGCGGACGAGCGTTCCCGCCAGGTGGAGTATGAGCAGTTCCTCCTGTTGCGCGAGGAAGTGGGGCGCCACATTGACGATATCCAGATTACGGCGGATGCCATGGCGGACCTGGACGTGCTGCTGGGGCTGGCGGAGGGGGCCCAGCAGTACCGGTACTGCCGCCCCGTTCTGGACAATTCCATGACCCTGCGCATTGTCAATGGCCGTCATCCCGTTATTGAGCAGAATGTTTCCGGCGATGTGTTTGTTCCCAATGACGCTTTTCTGGAACCGGAGGAAAACCGCCTTATTCTGCTGACCGGGCCCAATATGGCGGGCAAGAGCACCTATATCCGCCAGGTGGCCCTGATTACGCTGATGGCCCAGATTGGAGCGTATGTGCCGGCGGAGTCCGCCCATATCGGTTTGGTGGACCGCATTTTCTGCCGCGTGGGAGCCAGCGACGACCTGGCGCGCGGCCAGTCCACCTTTATGGTGGAGATGAGCGAAACCTCCCTGATTCTGAATAACGCCACGGAGCGCTCCCTGATTATTCTGGATGAAATCGGGCGAGGCACGGCCACTTTTGACGGGCTTTCCATTGCCTGGGCCGTGGCGGAGTACCTGCATGACGAGTTGAAGTCCCGCACCCTGTTCGCCACGCATTATCATGAGCTGACGGATTTGGCCAATTCCAGGCAGGGCGTGCAGAATTACAATGTGGCCGTGCGCGAGTGGAAGGAGGAAATCGTGTTTCTGCGCAAGATCGTGCCGGGGGCGGCGGACAAGTCCTACGGCATCCAGGTGGCCCGACTGGCCGGCATGCCTGCCGTCATTGTGGACCGCGCCAAGGCCATCCTGTCCCATCTGGAGATGAATTCCACGCGCCCCCGGAGGAAGGAGCGCTCCCGGCTGGCGGAACCGAGAGCCAAGAATACGGATATGGAAGACGATATGCCTGCCGGGGAATATGCTCAGCTGGAGTTGTTCTGATATGCCTCTGCTTTCGGATACAATCGGCGGCCTGCATTTCGCCGCCATTGATTTTGAATCCGCCGGCGCGGCCCGGGGGGAGACGGACCAGCCCGTCCAGATAGGCATAGCCGCATGTTCCCGCCTGGAGGACGAGCCTGAGTTGTGGACTTCCTATATTGCGGTGGAGAAGCCGGTTTTATGGTCCGCCTCCCAGGTGCACGGCATTACTACGGAGATGCTGGCGGATGCTCCGTCTTTTCCCTCCCTGTGGCCGGAGATACGTTCCCGGCTGGGGCAGGCTGTGGTGGTGGGGCATAATCCGGCCACGGAACGGAAGTTCCTGCGCCGGTTTCCGGGCCACGGCTTCGGCCCGTGGCTGGATACGCTGGCCCTGGGCCGGATGTGCGTTCCCGGTCTGGCGGATTATTCCCTGTCTTCTTTGTGCGGAGCCTTGGGGCTGACTTGTTCCGTGGAAGCTCTGCTTCCTGCGCGCCGGTGGCATGACGCTTTGTATGATGCGCTGGCAAGCCTGCTGATTGTCCGTTTTCTGGTAAAGGAATTGAATTTGTCCGGCCAGCCTCTGGAGGTATTGGGCAAGGCGGTGAGAACATGATTTTCCCGGCAGGGGAAAGAAGGCTTTTCCGGGCCGCGTATTCGGAAAAAGATGAATGCTTCTGTTTTTTCCGCCGCTTTTTTATTGCTGTCCCTTGCTTCTTCTGCCGTGTATGCGGCACTTTCAGATGAGGTTTCGGATCCGCCCGATGTTCCCAAACTGAATACCCAGCCGTGGGTTCCGGCCCGTTACAAGGCGGTCCGGGAAAATTTGCTGGGGAAGGAATGCGGCATTCTGTTCGTGGGGGATTCCATTACAGAATGCTGGGAACGGGAAGGAGCCGCGCTGTGGAAGAGGCTGTTCGTGCCGATGAAGGCGGTCAACTTCGGAGTGAGCGGGGACAGGACGGACAGCATGCTGTGGCGCATGGAAGATACGGAACTGGCAGTCAGGACTTCTCCGCGCTATTGCATTTTGCTGGCCGGGACGAATAATATCGGCCTGTGGAAAGGGAGGCAGCCCGCGGAGCAGACGGTGAAGGGCATCCGGGAGATAGCCGTACGCCTGCTGAAGAGATTTCCGGAGACCCGTTTGATCCTGATGGAGGTGACTCCCTACGGCCCCGATCCCGATAGCCCATTGCGCAGGAGGCAGGAGGAGATTAACCGTTTGCTGCGCAGGCTTGAGCTTCCGAGGACCACTATTTTATCCATTAACGGCAGCCTGCTGAAGCCGGACGGGACGTTCAGGGAGGGCATGTTCAAGGATCATGTCCATTTAACGGAGAAGGGTTATCAGGCATGGGCGGACGCGTTGCTGCCGCTGTTGAACGGGGAAGGGTAAGCTTTCCCCGTTTTCCTGCTGCCCGGCATGGCCTGGAGGGAGGGCGGCGGATTGCCGCCCGCATGACAAGATGTCCTAGCGTTCCATTTCCTTTTCCAGGAATTCCAGCAGGTAGGCCGGGGACAGGAGTTCCCTGGTGACGGCTGGTTTTCTGCCGGGAAGATACAGGGCATTGACGGGAACGGCCGTGCGCCCCAGGTTTTTAAGTTCCTGGTCAATGGCGGGGTTCGTGCGGGTCTTGTCCGCCTTCATCATGACGATGCCATATTTTTTGAAAGCGGCCAGCACTTCATCCGTATAGGAGGCCTTGTTGACCTGGCAGGTGGAGCACCAGCGGGCCGTGAAGTCCACATAAACGGGTTTCCCCCCGTCCAGGGCGGCCTGCATGGCTTCCGGGCTCCAGGGTATCCAGATGTTTCCTTCCTCCTGAAGGGAGGGTGCTGCGGCGGCGGAGGACTCCGCCGCCCCGGGGGCGGAACCGCGGCCGAACCAGGCTGCTCCTTCCGGCGGGAGCATGTAGTACAGGCCGGTCAGCAGGAAGATTACGGAGAAGACGCCTCCCGTGATGCGGGACTTTCTGCTGCGGTACATGGGGCACCATCTGCCGTATACCCAAAAGGCCATGGAAAACAGCACAAGCCCGAAGAAGAGGAACAGGATGTCCTGAGGATGGTTTTCAGCATCAAAGAAGGCCATGTAAATCCAGAGGAAGTAGGCGGCGGTGCCGAACATCAGGAAGGACATGGACTGCTTGAAGGATTCCATCCATGCGCCGGGTTTGGGCAGGTATCTGGTCAGGACGGGAAAGGCTCCCAGAATGATGTAGGGAAGGGACATTCCAAGCCCCATCATGGTCAGGCAGAGCACAATGCCCAGCGGCGGCTGGAGCATGGCCGCGCCGATAGCCTGGCCCAGGAACGGAGCGCTGCACGGGGTGGAGATGACCGTAGCCAGGGCGCCGGACCAGAAGGAGCCGGCATAACCCTTCCGGTGCTGGAGGTCGTTGCCCATGGTCGTGGCTTTGACGCCTATTTCAAAGACGCCGAACATGCTCAGCCCCATGGCGAGCATCAGGCCCAGCAGGCAGAAATTCACCCAGGGGTTTTCAAACCAGAACGCCCAGTTGACAACGCCCTCCGCGCCGCGGCCCAGCCAGAAGTCTCCGCTGAACACGCCGGGGCCGGCTGGGGCGCTCCAGTCAAACATGTTCGCTTTCAGTGCAATCAGAATGGCAGTAATGATCCAGAAAGAAATCAGGATGCCCAGCACGAAGGTAAGGGAGTGGGCCAGCACTTTTTTCCGTTCCCCCCCTCCCAGCTGGACGAATCCCATAATCTTGAGGCCGATTACCGGGAAGACGCACGGCATGACATTGAGGATGATGCCGCCGATGAACATGAAGAACATGATTTCCCCCAGGCCCATCAGCGGAGGAGCGGGGATGGAAGCGGAAGATTCCGGGGCGGATTCCGTTCCGGCGGCTGTTGCCTGAGATTCCCCGGAGAAGGGGCGGTCGTCCGCGGTGATGATGATGCCTTCCCTGCCGGCGCGCAGGATGCCGGAAAGGCTGGTCAGCGGTTTCCCCCTGTCTGCATCCGGCAGGTTGTTGGGGTAAAGGCCGTCCGTGGTGTCATTGAATTGCATGGACAGCTCATAATTGGAGTCATCCAGTTTTTTGAAGATTTGGGGAGTGGTAGGGTTGATTTCCCCCTGATTGCAGAAAAAATAGACGGAATCCTGCGGAACGGGGCGTCCGTTTGTCCTGAGGTGCAGGGTGACGGTTTTCCCTTCCTGGGAAATCCGGGCTTTCAGCCCTTCCGCCCAGTCGGGGGCGGCAAGCCCTGCCATGTTCCCGGTCAATTCCGCCGCGTCAGGGGCTGTCTGCCCGTCTCCGCGCTTCAGTGTGACGCTGAAGTTTTTGGTTTCCGGGGCGGCGCACTGTTCCGCGCACATTTGCCATGTCATGGTGGTGGTGAACGTCGCTTCCGGGGGGGCATCCTTTTCCGGAGTCACCCGGAACGCCATTTTGGCTTTTCCGCTGTATCCGTAAAAATCCACAAGCCCTTTCCCCAGTTCCGGGATTTGCCAGAAGGGGCCTTCCACCCGGAAGCCGGGCACAGGCTGGAGAGCGGCTTCCATGGGAAGGCCCACGGTTCCCGGATTTTTGTAGTAAACGTGCCAGTGGTCCGGCAGCGCCAGCTCCGTCACGATGACGAAGGAGGCTTCTCCATAGGAGGTGACAGTGGCCTTGGAGGAACCGGATGTCTGGGGCGGACCAAAGTTTCCCGCTTCCCCGAAGCTCATGCCTCCGAAGTCCTGGGCCTCCCCCGTACTGAAACACCCGGCGATCATGCCCAGGCAGCCGACGGCTGCTTTCAAAAAGTTTCTCATAGCAAAGGCGGTTACCATAAAGAACGGGGGGATTCAATGTTTGTGTGTTGCATGGCGGGGAGCCTTGTATAAAATAAGGCCATGGTAAAAACTAAAACGACGTACGAGGGCGGCCTCCATTGTTCCATGGTTCATGAACCTTCCGGGGCCACGCTTTCCACGGATGCCCCCGTGGACAACAACGGCAAGGGCGAGTCCTTTTCCCCCACGGACCTGGTAGGAGCGGCGCTTGCCGGCTGCATGAGCACGATCATGGGTATTGTTGCCGAACGTAAGGGGATTAATCTGGAAGGCATGACGGTGGAAGTGGCCAAACACATGAATGCGGATCCCCGCCGTATCGGCAAGCTGGAAGTCGTCATTACCGTTCCTCTTCCGTCCGATTATCCGGACAGGAAGCTGCTGGAACAGGCTGCTCTGAGCTGTCCGGTCAAGCACAGCCTGCACCCTGATATTGAAATACCCATTACCTGGAAATGGGTTGGCTGACCGCTTCCGTGTTTTCTTGAGACCGCCTGTGAAAACAGGCGGTTTTTTTGTGATGTTAAAAAATGTTGGAAAAATGCAACAATAGTTGAGTGTGCTTGACTTGTGGTTTTCTGTTGTGCATTTTTCCGGGGATGAAAAAGTTGTTCCCTGTCTTGTTGCTTATTCCTGTGACGGTGTGCGGATTGTTGTCCGGGTGCGGCGGAGGTTCGGGAAAATCCGGAGACGACGGGAACACTTCCCTGAGCGGACAGCAGGTAAGCCTGTTTGAGGGAGGAAGCATCTTATTCCAGCTCCAGTTCAGCGGGCAGGACGTGGATGTTATCAGAATGGATACAAGAGCCGTGTACGACGGGGTTTATACGTACCGGTTCAATAGCGGGGAGAATGCCGGCGTATTGAATATTGCTCCGGCAGCCAACAGCAGCTCCGCCTGTACCATGGCGAATGTGAACATTGCCTTTGACGACGCCGGGCGGAATGCGGGCGTCATTACTTCGGGCACCATTACGGAAACCGGTCTTGATTTGGACCCTGCCATTGACGGCGTTCCCCGCTCCATGGCCGGTTGGACATGCCGCGTACACCGGGATTGATTTTCCGGGCATCAGCTGTCCAGGACAAGGGGGAAGTGCCGGCTGAGAGGATAGTCCGTAACCTGGATCAGTTCCACACCGTAAAGGCTGGCGATGGCAGGAGCTTCGGATTTGTCATAAGGCTCACAGTAATAAATGGTTTTTACGCCATGGGCACACAGCGCCTGCATGCATGAGGTACAGGGCATCGTAGTGCATGCCACCACCTTGGCTTCCCCCCTCCGGAACAGGCTGCACAGGTTGATTTCCGCATGCAGCATGTATTTCTGGCGTTCTTCCCGGCTGGCCCAGAAGGTGTCCTGAGCCTTGAATCCGGGATACAGTCCGTTGTAGGCGGTGCCGATGACGCGGTTGTCCGCATCCAGGGCGGCGGCTCCCACCTTGCGGTACGGGTCCTCCGACCGCAGGGCTGCCGCGTGCGCCAGCGTCATTACATACTGCGGGATGGGAAGGCGGGTTGACGAGGAGTTATTGTTCATGGTTGGAAGACTGGAGTTCCGCCAGGAAGCCCGACTCGTCCAGATACAGGTTGGGCGGCAGGGAATAAGGGGTGGAGAGGGTAGCCCCGGCGATGACGTTGGAAAGAGGGGGATTCAGGTAAAAGCCGGGGAGGAGGCGCCCTCTTGTCCTGGCCCGCATGCCGAGCTGCACGGTGCCGTCATCCAGCTTGAAGACGCTTCTCTTCATGGACATGGCCAGGATAATGCCGCGGTCCGTGGCGAAGCAGGGCCTCCAGCCGATGTTGGGGAGAACCAGGTCGCCCGAACCGCTGAAGTCATAAAACGGCGTGCGCGTATTCGGAACCAGGCTGTAGAGCCTGCGGCGCAGGAAATCGGAGCCGGCTATCTGCCTGATGCCTTCCGGCATGCTGTGGTCCCCGTCGCTGATGAGGTAAACGGGAGTGCTGGTGAGGATGGGCCACAGGACGGCGGCCACCGTTTCGTGGACTTCTTCTCGTCCTACGCTGGTGAGCAGAAGTTCCCGGGGCTGGAGGGAGTTCACCCGTTCCAGCTGCTGGGCGTTCATCCAGAAGTCGCACAGGCGGCTTTGGGAGCGGGTGCTGTCCAGCAGGGTGGACAGCCATTTCCTGAGTTCCGGATGCTCTGCTTCCACGGTGTCGTTCATCAGGCATTCCGCTATTTCATACCCGGAGAGCCGCGCGTTTTTAGAGAAGACCAGCGGTTTGTGGGCGATGCGCTCCAGATGGTTCAGGATGGCATCCCTGCCGATGCTGGCTGCAATTTCCAGGCATGTGGAGGATAGCTCCCGCAGCGTGTTGATGATCATGCGGGGATTGACGGCATCAGGCTCAATGGGCTCTCCGATGGCGGCGGTGAAACGGTAGGGAACGCGGAGAGGCGCTTTGGAGAAGAAACGGTTGCCTGAGTAGGAGAAGATGCTGCCCCATAGTTCGTCCATGTAAATGGGCACGATGGGGCAGCGCGATTTTTTCGCCAGCATTTCCAGCCCCCGGCGCGCGGCGCACAGGGTTCCCGTGCGGGTGAGCTGGCCTTCCGGGAAGATGCAGATGACTTCTCCGGCCTTCAGGGCCTGGATGGCCTTGGACAGGGATTCCCGCGGATTACGGGAGGAAATGGGCAGGCAGTTGAAGAGTTCCAGAATCCAGCCGAGCCAGCGGATGGCTACGAATTCCTCCGCCACGATGAACCGGATGGGGCGCGGGCAAATGAGAGAAAGGAACAGCGCATCCCCGTAGGTGACATGGTTGGAGACGATAACGGCCCCGCCGTCTTCCGGAATGCGGTCCTGGTGGATGATGCGGGAGCGGTAGACAATCCTCATGATCCAGAGGCCCATCATGCGGATGAATTCACGGGGAATAAGCCGGAATGCCACAATGGTAATGACGACGCCCAGGGCGGCCAGCACCCAGAATTGGTTCTGGATGGAGAAGATGTTCCTGAGCATGAGCTGGAAGCCGACGGCCACCAGCCCCATCAGGCAGTCCATCAGGTTGCCGGCGGCGATTACGGTGCTGCGGTTGGAGGGGTCGCAATTGTCCTGGAGGTGGGCGTTTAACGGCACCAGGTACGCGGCGGCGAAAGCCCCGGTGATGCCGAACCCGATGTTGCTGGGGAGGGAGCCGGGGGCGAAGAAGGACATGAACATGCACCCGATAGTGAAGCCGATTGCGCCCAGGGGGATGAGCCCCAGTTCAATCTTTTTACGGCAGATGATGGAGGCGATGACGCCGCCTACCACCGTGCCGCCGCTGAGCCATGCCATGAGAATGGCCGCGGACATGCTGAATCCGGTGCCGTCAATGGGGTGTTCCTGGGCGATCTGGAGGGAGATGAGCATCAGGGCTCCGGCCAGGAACCAGAAGTAGGAAACACCGATTTCGCTGAGCCTCAAATCCCGCTGGCTCCAGAGATACTTGAGCTGCACGAAATGTTCGTAAAAGAGCTTCCATTCGAATTTTCTGGTCTGGTTGGCCGGATACCGCGGGAGGTAAAGGGACGCAATGGCTACGGGAACGGCGATGCAGGTGAGGATGAATGTGGGGAAAGCGGCTGCTTCCCAGCCGTCATTGGAGGAGACTTGCAGGATGTCGAACCAGGCGAAGATGCCTATCTGGGCCGCCAGCATGGACAGGATGAGGCTCATTTCCATCAGCCCTGAAGCGTAGCCCAGCTGCCGGGAGCCTACCATGTCCTTGACCACTCCCTTTTTGGCCGGACTCAGGATGGTCGCCTGGACGGAGAAGACGCAGAACCAGAAAACGGCCATTTCAATGTTTTCGTATTTATAACACAGAAGCATGGCCCCCAGTACCAGAATCTGTAGGAAAGACATGAATTGGATGATTCGGGCCTTGCAGAAGCAGTCCGCCAGCCATCCGACGAAAGGGGAGAACAGAATATAGGGCAGAACAAAGATGCAGGCCAGAATGTACTGGAGGGAGTTGACCCAGGAATCCGGTCCGTATGCGGCGTTGGTGGAAGCCAGCCAGACGCCCAGCGGAATCAGCAGGAACTGGGCGGCTTTTTCATTGAAAGCGTTCTGGGCTTGAATGAGAATCAGGGAATAAAATCCCCTCCATTCCTTTTTTGAGGGCATTTTTTTCTTAGATGTCTGTACGTCATCCATGTGGGGCGGATTGTAGCAGATCATGGGGGGTAGGGAAGGATAATCTGTTCCCGTACAGGCGCGTTCCCGGGAAGAGGGGGAAGCGTTTTTCCGGTTTTTGAAGAGGGCGGGCAGGGGAGGGCCGGAGGCCGGCGCGGCATGTTCGGGAGGGAAGCGTCTCTTCCTGCTGGCGAACGGGATGGAGCTCCGGTTTCTTCCGAATAAGGCTGCGGCAGGAGTACCTGTTGGAGCGCTTGTTGATAAGGAGTGATGGTTGTTCCGTCTTTGTGCCGCTTTCCAGCTATTCGGACGCCTGTCTGCGGTAAAACGGCCGTTTTGCGGCTCTTCCCTTTGTTGAGCCCGTCCAGGGCTGTTCCGGCGCTGCCGGCGGGTAAAAGAAATGCGGCGAGCACGTTTGTTCGGGCGGCTTTGCCCGCGTGCGGGGACGGAAGCCGAAGATTCCTTGTCATGAAGAGGTTCGGTAAACAGGCTTTATGGTTGACATGAGGTTGCGGGACCGTAGGATGCTGGCAGAAAGCTATCACCCGAAGAGAGATTATATGAATACTTCCCCGACGATAGGCGTGCTGCTGGCCGCAGGTGCAATTCTTCTGCCTTCCTGTGAAACGGAGCGCGTGAATGAACGCCCCATCGGCATTTATCCTACGGAAAATGTCTATCCGTCCGGCGCTATGGGCGTCCAGGGCAATAGCCTGTTGAATGATATTCAGCGTGAAAATTCTCTGGACCCGATGGCCGGGCAGAATTCCGGGTTTAACCCGGACCCCGCCCGGACCAATTCCGGAACCATCAGCAATATGGTGGGCGGGGCCAACAATATCACGCCTCCGGCTCCCGTTGTTCCCAAGCCCGTCGTTCCTAATCCCGTGGGTGACTCCGCCGGTTCCGGCATTGCCGCCCCCAGGCCTGTGGAACCTCCCGCTTCTTCTTCCATCCCGGTGGCGTGGCCTACGGCGGATCCCACGGTGGTGGTCAGCCCGTATGACCGTACCAAGAAGATCAAGATTTTGAACAGGAGCACCAATAAGCCGTATCCCTCCGGGACGGTGTTGCGGGACACCAACTTCCCCAACGAGATCAAGAAGTTCCGCGTGCCCTGATGCGGCCGCCGCAACGAGATCACGCCGCGCCCCTGAACATGCCGATGTTCCGGGGCGCTGATGTATTTCCCTGTAAATCCATGAGAGAATATTCCAGAAAGCAGCTTTTTTTCTCCTCCGTCGCCATTCTCGGCCCCGGCCTTCTGGGCGGGTCCTTGGCGCTGGCCGTCAGGAAGCAGTTGCCGCATGTGCACGTGCGCTTGTGGGGCAGGAGGGAAGAACCGTTGGAATATGCCCGTTCTTCCGGAGCCGCCCATGCCGCTTCCACCCGGATGGAAGAGGTGGTGGAGGGGGCGGATCTGGTTGTGCTGGCTACCCCGGTTGGCGTGATGTCCCGCCTTGTTTCCGATATGCTTCCTTTATTGAAACCGGGAGTACTGGTAACGGATGTGGGTTCCGTGAAGGGGTGTGTTCACCAGGCCGTGGGCTCCGTGCTGAAGAAAGCCGGCGTGGCGTTTATCGGCTCCCATCCCATGGCCGGTTCCGAAAAGCAGGGTATGGAGCATGCTTCCTGGGACCTCTTCCGGGATGCGACCTGCATCCTGACGAATGACGAGCATGTGCATGAAGATGTGCTGCTGTTGCTCCAGCGGTTCTGGGAGCGTGTGGGCTGCCACTGCATCCGGATGAAAGCGGCGGATCATGATTCTTCCGTGGCACGCATTTCCCACATACCTCATGCTTTGTCCGCCCTGTGCGTCCACAGCGCCCTGGACGGTGGGGATGTGAAGCTGCTGGGGCTGGTATCCGCCGGAGGTTTCCGTGATACTACCCGCGTTTCCATGGGGGAACCGTCCATGTGGGCTGAAATTCTGGAGGAAAATGCTCCTGCTGTTCTGGAGCGTCTGGATGAAGCCCTGTCCCAGCTGGGACAAGTGAGGAATTGGCTGGCTGCAGGGGATAAGGAGGCATTGCGGGAATGGCTGAAGGCCGCGGCGGAGAGCCGGGCGCAGGCATTGGGTTTGTGAAAGGGCGGGGCCGTTCTGCCATCAGATGCGCTTTTGCCGGAAGGAAAAGGAACGGTCTGTTATCAAATTGTTAACAAACGGGAATGGACGGTTTTTTGTTCCGTCCTATACTTGCCCCTATGCGTTTATCCAACATGAATACCCCCCGCCATCGCCGCCAGGGGCGCGGCCTGCACCGTGCCGCCGCCATTGGGAGCCTGCTTGTTCTCGGACAATCTGCCTATGCCGAGACAAAGCCCGCCGCCGCAGAGGAAGGCGTGCAGGAAATGCCGGAACGCGTGATGACCATCCGTTCCAGGTCCCTGCGGGCGGAAACGGTCAGTTCCGCTACTCTCACGAACATGAAGACGGAGGAAGTTCCGCAAACGGTAAACGTCATTACAAGGGACCTGATGGATTCCAAGGGGTCCGATTCCCTGGTGGAAGCGCTGCGTATGGATTCCTCCGTCAATACGGGTGGGGACATGCTTTTGTCCCGTACGGCGGACCAGTACACCATCCGCGGCTTTGCCGGCAGTGATGTTCAGATCGGCAATATGCCCCTCCCGCGAGGCATGGGGTATGGCATGGATACGTCCCTGATAGAAAATATTGAGATTGTCAAAGGCCCCATTGGTTCTATTTCCGGCGGTCAGACCAGTACGCTCGGGGCATACGGCGCCGGCGGTTCCATCAACCTGATCCTGAAGGAGCCTGATTTCCTGGAACGGACGGAGTTGACGGCTTACGCCCGCCTTTCCCATCACGGGCAGAAATACCGCGCAACGATTGACGATACCCGGTACAGGGGGGATGAAACGAATGGATTTGCCCTGCGTACGGTGGTAGCCGCCGAGTATGAACGCCCGTTCTGGCTGAGCAACGGAGCCAACGGAGGCCAGAAGTACACGGTGTCCCCCATTTTCCGCTGGCAGCATGATTCCCGCACCAAGACGGTGCTGACGACCAGTTTCCAGTATCAGAATTCTCCGACGACCATGGGCATCCCTGTGCTGGGCGGCCATTTTGTGGGGCCGTATGACGCTTGGTACGGTTCTCCGAGCGGAAGGCTTAATTCCAAATCCCTGCTGGCGATGCTGGATTTCGAACGCAAGCTGGAAAAGATATGGACGATCCGCATTGGCGGCGGTATTGGGTACAGCGATGTGGACTATAATGTCTGGGGCATTTCCTCTTCCGCTGGGAGAGGAACCAGCACGGCGGATTATTACAACCAGATGATTGCTTCCGGAAAGGCCAAATATGAAGCCGCCTGGAGCGACGAGTGGAATATCAACTGGAATTTTTATTCCAACGCACTGGCGGAATTTAAGACCGGGCAGGTGAAGCATGAAGCCCTGATGGGCGTTTCTTACACGGGGAGCAGCACTTATGGAGACGGTTCCAGCCTGGTGACAAACGCCACCGCAAATACGAACGGCTATTTTTCCCTGTACAATCCTCCTCCTTTTTTCCCTGCAGGGCGCGATTATTCCGGCGCCAATGCGACGGATACCGTGGTGCAGAGGGCTGGTTTTCTGCTGCAGGATGTCCTCAGTTATGGACAGTGGCGTTTTCTGGCCGGCGTTCGCGGTGACGCGCATTTCAGCCTGGACAATAATTATGCGTTTGCGTGGAGCCCCCGCTTCGGAATTACCCGCATGTTCGGCGAACGCGTAGCGTTGTTCGCCAACGCAGCCCGTACCTCCGCCCCCAACTTCGGGTATCTGGATGAAAACGGGAAGGAATTGACCGATTCCTGGCGTACGGACCAGATGGAATTCGGGTTCCGGGTCAGCCCGGTTGATAAGGTGTGGTTTTCCGCTTCCTGGTTTGACATCATCCAGAATAATACGCCTGTTGCCATAGACGGATATACCAACCGGTACTATTCGGACGGCTCCAAGAGGGCGGAAGGCGTGGAACTTTCCCTGAACGGGGAAATAACCAAGAATTGGAGTTCCTATCTTTCCTACACCTACACCCGCACCAAGAACCGAACCACCGGGGAAGTGTATCCCACGATTGCTCCGAATGCTCTGGCCCTCTGGCAGAAGTACCGCATTGACGGAGGGTTGCTGAACGGTACGGTGCTGGGCTTGGGCTACCGCTGCAAGGATTCCTACTACGCTACGTTCCGGGGCGCAAAAATTGCGGACAACTACACCATCCCCTCCTATAGCGTATTCGACTTTACGGTGGAAATCCCCCTGCCGGAATCCAAATGGCTGAAAGATGCCACGCTGAGGCTGGCTGTGTATAATATCTTCGATAAAAAGTACGTGCAGTCCACCCGCCATGCCGTGCAGTGCACGGTGGGAGAGCCGCGCACGTTTGAAGTAGGCCTGAAGACCACGTTTTAACCTTGCGTTTCCGCCATGAGTTCCCCCGTCATTTCCGTCAGCCATCTCAAGCGCGGTTTCAAATCCGGTTCCGGAAGTATAACTGTGCTGAAAGATATCAGCCTTACCGTGAACCGGGGAGAGTTCGTCGCCGTGATGGGCGCAAGCGGCTCCGGAAAAAGTACTCTGCTGAACGTGCTGGGAGGGCTGCTGGCTCCGGATTCCGGTACGGTGACAGTGGATGGGATGGATCTCGGTTCCATGTCGGATGCCTCCCTGACGGTGTACCGGCGGGACCGTGTAGGGTTCATTTTCCAGATGTTTAACCTGGTGGGCACCTTGAACGTGGAGGAAAACATTCTGTTGCCGTCCCTGGCGGGAGGCAGGAAGGTGGCTTCCGCCGCCCTGGACGCCATGATTGAAAAGGTTGGACTGTCTCACCGTCGGCATGCCATGCCGGATACGCTCAGCGGCGGGGAGCAGCAGCGCGTAGCGATTGCCCGTGCATTGGTCTCCGGTCCCGCTCTGGTGCTGGCGGATGAGCCTACGGGCAATCTGGATTCTGAAAATACCCGGCTTATGGGAGATTTGTTCCGGGATTTGCATCGTGCGCAAGGTTGTGCTTTTGTCCTGGTGACGCATGCGCCGGACGTAGCCATGTGGGCGGATCGTGTAATCGTACTCAAGGACGGCAGCATTGTGGACGACAGATCCACAGCGGAATTTGCCGGTCCTGCGGAATTGTCCTCCTTCTATGAACGTACGCTGAATGACGCCTTATGACGTTGATGTTCAAACTGATTTGGAGGGATCTGCGCGCCAACCCCGGCCGGATGGCTGTCAGCGTGTTCGCCATCCTTGTCTCCGTCAGCCTCATTGTATGGATGATGGGGAGCTATGATACGCTGGTCAGGGAGTTTGACAATGATGCGGAGGCCTATATGGGGAATTATGACCTCTGCCTGGTGCCGGAGTCTCCCAAAGGGCCCCTTCCTCCCGGACAGTACCCGCAGTTCCGTGACCCGGAGCTGCCCGCCCGTCTGGCCGCCTCTCCCCTTGTGGAAACGGTGAACGCCGCGTGCCAGGTGCCGCGCCTCCAAATCGGCTGCGGAAATGAGCGGGGCAGCTTTGACGAGCAGACGCGCGACCGCATGGGAATTCCTCCCCAGAGCCCCATCCTGGTGGGAAACCATGCTGTGGAGTGTCCTTATGAATTGAAAGAGGGAATTTGGCCGGATATGGCTTCCTCCTCAGCCATGGAGGGGGTGCTGGGCAGCGGAAGCGCCAAATATTTCAGCGCGGGAGTGGGGACTGTCATGAACGTGCGCGTGGGAACGCATGTGTACGACGTAAAGATTGTGGGCATCGTCAAGCAGGCCAAGGCCACCCCCGGCGTCATTATGGGGCCGGGCGGCATGTCCGGCCCGGCTTTTTCCTCCCTTTTTGTGCCCGTGAAGGTATGCGAGAAAATTACGGGGCAGCCTTTTGCCCCCAATTTGATTTACGTTCAGCTCAAGGAAGGGGTGGACAAAAAGGAATTTGCTGAGAATTTCCGGCAGGAGCTGGTCCAGGCTTCCGCTGCGGTGGCGGATACGGATTCCATCATCCGGCGGCTTTCCAGCGACCGGTCCGTCCGTTCACAGAAGGATAGCGCGGAAATGTCCGTCTGGCTTGTCCTGTTTTCCTGTATTTTCATTATTTTCACAACGTTGAGCATTGGCGTCAGCGAACGTGCCCGCAGACTGGCCCTGATGCGTGCTCTGGGGCTGGGGCGCATGCAAATTGCACTGCTGATTGCAGGAGAGGGGATTTTTCTGTGCATTCCGGCATTGCTGGGAGGGTTGGCCGCAGGCTTTTTCCTGGTGTACCTGCTGGAGGAAGGCTCTGCCTCTGTACCCGTGCTGACCTGGTCCACAGTATTAACCGCCGCCGTATGCGCTGTGGGCGGGGCCTTGCTGGCTTCCATCATTCCTGCGTGGCGCGCTTCCCGCCAGTCTCCGCTGGAAGCGGCCGTTCCTTCCTCCGGATTCATCGGGAAGGTGAGCCGTGTTCCTGTGTGGTCTGTCGTGGCGGGCCTCGCATGCGTGTGTCTTCAGCCTGCGGCCCTGCTGTTGCCGGGCCTGGAGGTAGAAACGCGCAAATGGATATTTTTCTGGCTGGGTTACCCCGGCCTGGTAGCCGGTGCGCTGTTTCTGGCCCCCACCTTCGTGCGCGTGACGGAGTGGGCCGGGGCATGGATTACCGGATTTCTGCTGCACGTTCCGCATTCTTTCCTGAAAATGCAGCTCAGCCGCAACCTCAGCCGTTCCGTGGGAACTGCCGTATCCATGTCTGTGGGCCTCTCTCTTTTTGTGGGGGTGCAGACATGGGGCTATTCCATGCTGGTTCCTTTTTCCCCGGATACGTCAACACCCGGAACCCTGGTTTCCTTCCTGCATACGGAGTTCAAATCTGCGGATGTTCCGGAGCTGATGGCGCGCCCCAGCCTGCGGAATTCCCGAATGTATCCCATCTACGTGGATGAACCGGATATTGCTCCGGCACAGATGAAAACCCCCGGTTTTTCCGGGATGCGCAACCGTTCCATCGTACTGGCCGGCATTCCCGTGGCGGAGATGGCCGGGGGGAGCCATCCGCTGTTCAACCCCGTGTTTGTTTCCGGAAATCCGCAGGAGGCTTATGCCATGCTGGAATCCACCCGTTCTCTCCTGATTCCGGATACGTTTGCACGGACGGTGGGGTTGAAGGTCGGGGATGACTTGATGCTGGTTAATCCGTCTTCCCGGGAACTCCGTTCCGGAAATGAGCCCTCTGCCGGTATTCGCGGCCGGGGCAGGGGGGCCGCCGTACGGGGAGAACCCTGGAAGGTGGCAGGAATAGTTTCCTTCCCCGGCTGGCATTGGTTGACCAAGACCAGCGGAATGCGCGTGCGCCGCGGGGGTTTTGTTGCCGCTTTGGCGATTGCCGATGAACGCTGGCTCAAAGAGGAATACGCTCATCAGGGATTCCAGTTTATCTGGGGGGATACTGCTCCGGGGATCAGCAATGTGGAACTTCAGAACGACCTGGGGGAATACGCCCTGATGAAAGTGCGGGAGCAGGAAAACGGAGGGGAAGGCGCCAAGCCTCTGGTGAAGGCCCTGACCCGGGAAAGCCTGGGAGGAAGCGTTACCAGCCGCGGGGACGATGTGATTTTTACGATGAGCAAGCTTCCCATCATCATGATGGTGATCGCCGTTCTGGCTGTACTTAACACCGTCCTGGCTTCCGTGCAGTCCCGCCGCCGGGAATTTGGATTGATGCGTGCGGTGGGCGTGCCGGGCGGCATGGTGATGCGGATGCTCTGGGCGGAAACGCTGATGGTTTCCCTGTGCTCCGTTGTCATGAGTCTTGTGCTGGGAGTCCTGGGCGCCTGGTGCTCCATCCAGATTTTGGAATACGGCTATCACTTCGGCGTCGTTACTCCTCCTGTCACGATGCCCTGGGCGCACCTGGCCTGTGCTGTGCTTTTGGTGCTTGCCCTCTCATCCTTGGCGTGCCTTCTGCCTGCGTGGCGCATGAAGCATGCGTCCGTAACGGATTTGCTTTCCGTTCGCGAGGGGTAGGGGGCATTCAGGATGTTCTTTGTTGCAACATCGTTGATAATTGAATAAATAGAAGCGTTAATCAATGCTTTGGCTCTGGGAACAGCCGGGTTGGAATTTCCGGTAGAGCCGGGGAATAATGGAAGGAAAGAAGCTGTTGTGAAACGTTATTATTACCATACGCCGGATGGGGAATTGCATGGACCGGTCGATGTCGATTTTTTGATTCGGGAAATACGCTATGCCGGATTGCCGCTGGGTCTGATGGTCCGGGAAGAACATTCGGAGGACTGGATATGGGTAGGGGATGTTTCCGGAACTCCGCCGGAATGGCAGTCTTTCAAGGAACAAGATGCCGGAACTGAGGAGTGGATGAAACCTGGCAAAGTATGGAGGTGCGGCAGGAAGCCTCATTTTAATTGGCTGTTTTCCCTGTTGGCGATGCGGGGGCGTTCTTCGCGCTGGGAGGCGGTTGTTGCCTATGGGGCGCTTCTGGTGTTTGCCCCTCCCGTATGGCTGGCGTGTTTTTGTGGAGCCAGCGTTTGGTTTGAATCCCTTCCTTTCGGAATACTTTTTGCTTTTTTGCTGGGACTGTTGTTGCTGTTTTTCTTTTTATTTTGTTTCATTTCGCTGGGGGTGAGGCGTTTTCATGATGCCGGACTGGATGGGGGCTGGCTGGCGATAACCTGGCCGGTGTGGATCGCCCTCCTGATTTGCTTTTTTGAGGGAAAGCTTCTGGTAATGTCTTTTTGCTGGCATCCTGTGGGGGGGATATTTACGGGCATCGCCACCTTGACTGCTCCCGTCCTGTTCAGTATTTTGCTTCCGGAGCAAAAACGCAAAAACGTGTACGGGGCGCCTCCCCTGAATAGAAAATAAGTGCATGAAAAAGAAAATAGAAATCTCTTCCTGGCCTCGAAGGTCTCATTATGAGTATTTCCAGACGTTTGACTGCCCCATGTTTTCCATTACGTCCCCGGTCCGGGTGGATGCCCTATACCGTTATGCGAAACGGGAGGGGGTTTCCTTTTTCATTTTGTGCCTGTTTGTGCTGCTGAAGGCGTTGAACAGGGTGTCCCAGCTGCGCCAGCGGGTGGAGGAAGGGGATGTATGGGAGTATGAGTCCGTGGATGCCCTGGTTCCGGTGCTGGCTGCGGATGGAGAATTCACTCAGATTTTAGTGGAATACCGGATGGAGTTGTCTGATTTCCTGAAACATGCCGTTCCTCTTGTGCAGGCTGCCAAACTTGCTCCCGCCCAGGCGAATCCGTGCCATAGGGCGGATATCGCCGTATTCAGCTGCCTGCCGTGGATTCCATTCACACAGGTGGCCAGTGCCTACAGAGTGTTTCGGGGACAATACTTTCCCCTCATCCATTGGGGGAAGATGGAGGCGGATGCTTCCGGCAGGATGGTGATGCCCGTGGCCATTCAGGCGAACCATGTGCTGGTGGACGGGGTGCATGTGGGCCGTTTTTACGGTATTCTGGAAGAATTGTGCGGAAATCAATTCTGTTAAAAGGATTTTCCGTGGCGTGTTCCCAACAGGTGCTGAGCACGTTAAAATGTCATGGCAGGGGGCAGGCCTTTAGAGATTTCCTTAACGTGGGCGGGCGAATGAAGAAAGTTTTTTCTCTTGATTGCCAAACCTGTTGTTTTTCTCTGGAGATCGATGGGGTAACCACCGTTATTGACGCTTTGTTTTCCATTTTTCCTGTGCGCGGCATTATCTGCGTGCAAACAGGCAGGAAAGAAAGGGAGCTAAGCCAGGCAGCCCGGACAATTCTGGACTGAGTGCCCCGGAGATATTTCCACCAGCTCCGGTTCCCGGTCCGTGAGGCAGAGTGCCGGGTTTCCGAGGGTGTTCCTGGGGCGGAAGCTGCATCCGCATGGCTCCTGAGTCATGTTGGGAGGCAGTCCGGGAATGGTATAGAGGGGGGCGCCTTTCGCATGCAGCCCGGGAATGGATTTCATCAGGGCTCTGGTGTAGGCATGCCGGGGATGTTCCAGAAGTTCCTTCGCCGGGGCGCTTTCCACGATGCGGCCTGCATACATGACGTTGATGCGGTCCGCGTATTGGCGCACCACGCCGAGGTCATGCGTGATGAGGATGACGGAGGTGCCCATGTCCTGCTGAAGTTTTCTGATGAGATCCAGCACCTGCTTCTGGACAGTGACGTCAAGGGCGGTGGTGGGTTCATCCGCGATGAGTATTTCCGGCCTGGTGATGAGGGCCATGGCAATCATCACGCGCTGGCGCATGCCGCCGGAGAATTGGTGGGGATATGCGTCCATGCGCTGTTCCGCATCCGGTATGCCTGCCAGGGCAAGCTGTTCCAGCGCGCGGGCCCGCGCTTCCTTTTTGCCGGCCCCTTCGTGAATGACAAGGGGTTCCGCCACCTGCTCCCCGATGGTCAGGTACGGGTTGAGGGAGGTCATGGGGTCCTGGAAGATCATGGAGATGCGTTTGCCGCGGATGGCCCGGAGTTCCTTTTCCGGGCAACGGAGCAGATCCGTGCCGTCCAGCATGGCGGAACCGCTTTCAATGCGGCCCGGAGGCATTGGAATGAGCCCCATCATGGAGTAGCAGGTGACGGATTTTCCTGATCCGGATTCACCCACGATGCCAAGCGTTTCCCCCGGGGCTACATCAAAGGACACGTTTCTTACCGCCCGGACAATGCCGGCCCTGGTGTGGAAGGAGGCGCTGAGGTTCCTGACGGAGAGCATGCGGAGAAGGAGGGATGATCAGTCGTTGCGCACGCGTGAACGTGCGGAGAAGATGACCGGAATGCCGGGAGCGGGGTAGGCTTCCCTTATTTTGTTGCGCAGGTACTGGGAATAGCTGTCCGTGAGCAGGCTTTTGTCATTGACGAAAAGAACGTAGCGCGGGACGGGAATAGTATTGTACTTGGGGTCCACCGCTGTGGTGGCGTAATATATTTTCAACCTTCTGGCAGAGCCGCTGGCGGCGCCGGGGGGATTCATCTGCTGGGCAAGCTGGATCAGGCGGTTGAGCTGGCCGGTAGTGGGCAGGTTATGGGATTCCCGGCGGATGCGCGTGATGACTTTGAAGATGATTTCCACGCCTTCCGCTTTTTTGGCGGAGGTGGCGATGAAAGGCGCGTAGCTGATGAAGAAGAGTTCCCTGCGCACCTGTTCCTCCACTTCCGCCATGCGGTCCTTGCGGGAGGCATTCGGATGGAAGAGGTCGAATTTGTTGACGATGATGATACAGGGTTTTCCTTCCTCCGCAATGATGCCGGCAATGCGGCGGTCCTGCTGCGTGATGCCCGCCGCAATGTCAATGACCAGCAGGCAGATATCCGCCCGGCGGATGGCTTTTTCACTGCGCATGGCGGAGAAAACTTCTACGGAGGTGTCCCGACGGGAGCGTGGGCGCATGCCGGCGGTGTCAATCAGCACGTAGGGCTGGCCGTCGTGCAGGTAGGGGACGTCAATGGCGTCACGGGTAGTGCCCGCCACATTGGAGACAATGGTGCGCCTGTCCCGGAGGATGGCGTTGACCAGGGAGGATTTGCCTGCGTTGGGGCGTCCCACTACGGCTACCTTGATGGGAAGGGCCGTTTCCTCTCCGTTTTCCGGTTCTTCCTCCAGTTCTTCTTTAAGCGGAGCCCCTTTCTGCTTGAGAAAACCGTCCAGCCGGGAGGCTAATTCGGAAAAGCCTCTGCCGTGGGCGGCGGAAAGAAAGATATGGTCGTCAAAACCCAGTCCGGCAAATTCGCCCAGATTAAGGTCCTGTTTTTCGTGGTCGGCTTTGTTAAGAAGGAGGATGACGGGAATGTCCGATTTGCGGAGGTGGTCCGCGATGCTCTGGTCGATAGGTGTAAGGTGATCCCGGCAGTCCAGCACGAAGAGGATGAGGTCCGCCGTTTTTATGGCAATGTCCGCCTCTGCCTCTACCTGTTCTGCAAAGCCGTCGCTCAGGCGCGCGCCGATGCCGCCCGTATCCATGATTTTACAGGCGCGGTCCGTAATCTTGCAGGGGGCGGAAAGGCGGTCGCGGGTGACGCCGGGTTCATCATGCACGATGGCGATGCGCCTGCCTGCCATTCTGTTGAAAATGGCGGATTTCCCGACATTGGGCCTGCCTACGATGGCGATGGTGGGGACGTGCTGCATGCACATCATGTTACCCGAAGCTCCCATGCTGTGAAAGCTAATTCCACGCCAGCGGGAAGGGCTTCCGCCGGGGGCTTATCCTTTGTGCCTGGCCCGTTTGTGAAGGTGCAACGCCACGGCAACCGTGATGATGTTGGGAAGCCACAGCAGAATATAGGGGAGCATCGTGTCGTTTTTCCGGGACAAGTCTGCAAAGATCAGGGCCAGAAAGTAGAGTGAGGCGATCAGGATGCCCAGGGCAAATCCTGTGGAGGTGTCTTTTCTGCGGGTGTTGATGGCCAGTGGCACGCCGATGAGGGCAAAGACGATACAGGCCAGGGAGAAGGAGGCTCGCCTGGGCAGTTCCGTGGCGAATTCCGTGGTCTGCTTTTTATCCAGATAGCCGGGCGTGTCCAGAGCTTCCCGGATTTCCCGGTTGGTGAAGCGGTTGGCCTTGATGCGCCGGGAGCGGGATTTGTCCAGGTTGATGCTCAGAGGCATCTCGTCCATGGTCACGCTTTGGGAGATGGAACCTTCTTCCTGCGTGGTGATGAGGGGATTGATGAGATGCAGGGTGAGAATTTTTTTCTCGGGGGAGAAATCCATGGTCACGCGTTCCGAGTGCATGGCCACAGACGGGGATTTGTCGTCCGCTTTCTGGTAGATATGCATGCCGTGGATGACGTCGTCCACGCGTTTGTCGATGTAGATTTCCAGGTTGTCGAATTTGGTAATGGCCTGGCCTTCATTGAGAAGCCCCTTCGGGTTGATGGATGCGGCTTTGATGAGCAACTCGGAAATGGATTGCTTGGCGCGCGGTGCGATGTCTATGTTAATCCAGTAGCAAAGGCCGGAAAGGGCGATGCCGATGGCGATGGCGGGGGCGCTCAGACGCCACAGGCTCATGCCGGACATGCGCATGGAGGTGAGTTCGTTGTCCGAGGCCAGACGGCCGTACACCAGAAGAACGGCCGTCAGGAACCCCCACGGAATGGAGAACATCAGCGAAAAGGGGATGACCTGGAAGATGAATTCCAGAACGATGCTGATGGGAGCCTTGTTTTCCACCAGGAGGGGACGCAGTTCCTTGAACAGGTTGCCCAGAAGGAGCAGGGCGCTCAGGGCCATTACCCCCAGGGCCGTGACACCCAGCAGCTGGCGGGCAATGTATCTGTCAAGGATCTTCATGCAGTAAAACCGTGCCGGATATTCTGCCCGAAGGCTGCGGACAAGTCAATCTCGCGCACGGAACAATGCGCATCCCGTCCCGGAGGAAGGACGTGTTGAGCGGGGCGGGGAACATCCCCTGCTGAGGATGAAAGCAGGATAGGCATGTTGTTCAGCTTTCTTTTTGTTCCAGGCTTCCGAGCAGTTTTTCCCGCTGTGGGGGAAGCTTGCCGAAGTGGGATTTCAGAATGACGTGCGCCGGGATGCCTGGGTGGGCTATTCCATGCAGCCGGGCGAGTTCCTGTTCGAAGTGCAGGACGGCGCGCAGCGTGGGATCATTGTTTTCCAGGTAGGTGTAGGCCCTCTGCAGCAAGTCGTAAAATTCCGGGATGGGCGTGTCCGGTTCCAGCATTTGGAGAAACAGGCGCGCGAAATAGCCTGCCGCACTGAGCCGGAGGTAGCTTTTCCGGAGGGCCAGGCGCGGTGAAAGCAGGTCTGCGGAGGTCAGGGTGTGCAAATCCCCCTTCTTTGCCTGCGTCCACTGCATGCGGCACTGATAGAAAATGTCCAGACGCCCGGCAAAGGGGCTGCCGGGTTTTCTGGCGCTTTTTGCCGCCGTCCTGATAAGGCCTTCTTCCGTGCACCAGACGGCAATCAGGCCGTTTTCTCCCAGGGGATAAAGCTTCAGGACCGTCGCTTCCGCATTCATTAACGGCGTTTTTCCAGTCCGGTTTTTACCGGCTGTTCGGTTGGGACGGTTTGCCCATAGGGGGAGGGAAGGATGCCAGCCTCCGTCATGGCGTCCGTGAAGGCCTGGATGGCGCTGGTGCCTCCGTAGATGCGGATGGCGGAAAGGAGCTGTCCCTGGGCGGCTTCCTTGTCCCCTTCCATCAGTTTGAGGATGGCCTGGGTGCAGTAGTAGTATGGCGTATCATCCATCGGGCCGTACAGCTTTTCCAATTCCGCAGCAAGAGGCTGGTTATCCAGTTTGCGGGCGCAGATATAACGCTTGAATTGCAGCAGGGGCGTCATGCCGGGATTGTCCTTGAAGGGGAGAAGGAGTTCCGTGAACGCTTTCAGAGCCCTGGAATAGTCGTGATTGACGTAATGCGCTTCCGCCAGGTTGAACTGGATGGTGAGGTTGGAGGGATCCAGTTTCTGGGCTTTTTCAAAATTTTCCAGGGCCTTTTCGATATTGCGGATTTCAATGTAGCATGCGCCGCGGAGGTTGTATAAGCCCGGATTTCCGGCATAAAGTTTTTCCAGCTCCATGAGGGAAAAAAGACATTCCATGATTCTTTTCTGGGCAAAGAGCTGTTCCGCTTTGCGGAATTGGGCTATATAGCTTTTTCTGGTTGTTTCCGGCAGGTTGTTGAATTCCTGAATCCAGGCAGGGGAAGGGGAGGCCGGCAGGGATTGCCGCGCGGAGACGGGAAGAAGGGCAAGCGCAAGGGCTGCCAGCAGGAAGGTGCGTGTTTTCATAAACAGATCAGGAGTTCAGGTGGGGAATGATTTTTTGTAGCGCGGCTTCCGCCGTGAGTCCATATTTTTTTCTGAGGATGGATTCCGAACCATGCTCAATAAATTGGTCCGGCCAAGCGATGGCTTCCACGGGCGTCTTGACATCTCCGGTTTCCAGGGATTCGAGAACGGCTGAGTTGAAGCCGCCGCTGATGGAGTGGTCTTCGAAGGTGCAGACCACCCGGCTGCGTGCTGCGTGACGGCGGATGCATTCATCATCCAGAGGTTTGATGAAACGGGCATTGATCAGGGTAACGGTGTAGCCGCGGGCTTCCAGCAGCGAGACGGTTTCCCGGGCGATGCCGATCATAGTGCCCAGGGAAACGAGGGTTACATCCTGTCCCGTCTGAAGTACTTCCGCCTTGCCGATGGGGAGGATTTCCGCCTTGGCGGGGACGGGGGTTCCGGCGCCGCATCCTCTGGGATAGCGGATAACGGTGGGGCCGTTCTGGTAATGGTTCATGGTTCGGAGCATGTGGACGAATTCGGCTTCATCCTTGGGCTGCATGAAGACAATGTTCGGGATACTGCGAATCATGGCAATGTCAAACAGCCCGTGGTGTGTGGGGCCGTCGTCCGGGGAAAGCCCGGCGCGGTCCATGCAGAAACGCACGGGCAGTTTTTGCAGCGCGGCGTCATGTTGAATCATGTCAATACAGCGCTGCATGAAAGTGGAGTAAATGGCGATGTAGGGTTTCATGCCCTCCGCCGCCAGCCCGCAGGCGAAGAGGGCGCCGTGCTCTTCCGCGATCCCTACGTCGAAATAGCGTTTGGGGAAGGCTTCCTTGAATAAGTCCAGCTTGGTGCCGCTGGCCATGGCGGCCGTGATGGCTGTGATGGATTCATCCTCGCGCGCCATTTCCACCAGCGTGGAGCCGAAGATATGGGAGAATGTGGGGGTGGGGGCGGCCTGCGTTTCCCCGTCCCTCACGCAATAGGAGCCCAGGCCGTGGAATTTGGTGGGGTTGTCCAGAGCGGGCTGGTAGCCCTTACCCTTCTGAGTGACCACATGCAGAATAACGGGTTCGTTGAGATCCTTGATGTAGGCAAGGGTGCGTATCAGGGTGGGAATGTCGTGTCCGTCCAGGGGGCCGAAATAGCGCAGCCCGAATTTGTTGAACAGCAGGGACGGGAAGATAAGGTTTTTGGTGGTGCCTTCCAGCTTGAAAGCAAAGTCCCTGGCCTGCGTGCCGCCCAGCTTTTCAATGAAGGAGGCCGTTTTATCCCTTAACCAGGAAAACGTTTCCGATGTTTGCAGGGAGTTGAAGTATTTTGCCAGCGCTCCTACGTTTTTGTCGATGGCCCATTCGTTGTCATTCAGAATGGTGATGTACCGTTTGGTGGTCTGGCTGATATTGTTCAGCGCCTCCAGAGTGGTGCCGCAGGTGAATGCCGCATCCCCGGCTACGGCCACCACATGGTAGTCTTCTCCTTTCAGGTCCCTGGCCGCGCACATGCCCAGGGCGGCGGAAAGCGCCGTGCCCGCATGCCCCGCTCCGTAGGAGTCATGAGGGGATTCGGACATTTTGGCAAATCCGGAAAGCCCCTCGTGCTGGCGGATGGTGTGGATCAGGGGAGCGCGCCCAGTCAGCATTTTATGGACATAGGCCTGGTGGGAGACATCAAAGATGATTTTATCCCGCGGCGTTTCAAAGACGCGGTGAAGGGCAATGCTCAGTTCTACCACGCCCAGGTTGGGGCCCAGGTGGCCTCCGGTGAGGGAAAGGGAGTGAATGAGAGTATTCCGGATTTCTTCCGCAAGCCTGGGCAGTTCCGACTCAGGGATTTTCATCAGATCTGCGTGGCTGCGGATGCTTGCCAGCAGTTCCGGAAGTTCAGGTGAGGGAGAATTCATTGCTGTCTGGTTCATCAGTATCCGTTTTATCCTGAACGGTTTCCGGGTTGCTGAGAGTTTGAATGCGCAGTTCCGCATCATGCAGGATGCTGCGGCAGTGACGGATGAGCTTATTGCCTTCTTCCACCAGGGCTATCATGTCTTCCAGCTCGGTGACGGGGGCTTCCGTCAGGCGTATGATTTCTTCCAGGCGTGCTACGGATTCTTCAAATCCGGGAGCGTTTTTCCGTTGTTTGGCCATATGGGAATTAAGGTTGAGGGGCGGTTTCCTGAAGGTCTTTGTAAAGAATCATTTCCGCTCCCTGAATGAATTGGCGGGAGTCAGGCGTTCCAAAGCGCTGCGCCAGGGGGGCAAGCGCCCGGCTGTGGTCAAAGATGTACACGGGGTTTTTATCCTTGGTCTGGAACAGAACCGTGCCTTCCAGAACGAGGGGAGTGAATTCTCCATAGGAGGAGGAAATGGTGCGGAGGTTCATTTTTGACGTGGAAGAAGGAGTCACCAGAATGCTGCCCACCTTGCCTCCGTGGAATTTCAAAATGCGTTCCAGCACCATGAATTGTTCCACCATTTTGGGGATGCCGATGGCTTTCCGGTCTGCATACCACCCGACGGCGGACGGCTGGTCCGTGAGAATGAAATCCTTTTCCGCCGTCTGGGTGCGAAGATCCCGGTTAAGGCCCAGGGGATAGTAGGGCGGCCATGCCGGAATACCGCGGCCGGCCGTCAGGATGCCCACCCGCACAATGTGCGGAAGGTTGAGCAGAAGCGGAAGGGAAGTGATGAGAAGGGAGAGCAGCAGGACGCCTCCCCGAAGGATGGAGATTAGCTCTTTGTTGGAATGCCTGGCTATCAGGTTGAGAACAAATGCCGTGCCATAGGCCGTGAAAAAGGGAGCGAAGAGGATTTGAATTTGCCCTAAGGAAATGCCGGTTTTATTGGAGGTATAAATGGCCATGCCGATGACGGCAGGAACCCACATGGCAAAGATGCCCCATTTGGACTGGTTGACTTCCGGACGTTTGAATTTATGCAGGAGGGCCAGCAGAAATACCATGGCCAGGGGGAGATTGCCGAGGTTTTCATAGAGAAGGTCACCCTGTGTCAGAATGTTGTTGATGACGGAAGTGACTACTTTTTGGGCAGCGATGGGAATGCTCCCGGAAACCAGGGCGTTCATCGCTATTTCTTCATTGCCGGTCAGCCCCGTGAAGATGGTGTAATAAGCCGTTCCGAAGAAGCCTCCGCTGAGGGAGCGGTTAATGTAAATGGGGTAGGCCAGGAAAAGAAGGAGAGTGATAAGGCCCGGAATGCAGTACAGGCCGTGCGGTTTGAACCGGATGCCTGCAAAAATCAGAAAACCGGCCATGGGCCACAGCCCGATCCATCCGGTAAGGCAGACGCATGAAAAACAGATGGAGCTGCCGATGAGAGGCCACAGGAATGCGCGGTTTTCCTCCTTGTTTTGCAGGGCCGTGTACAAAAAGTGGATGCCCCAGGCAAAGAAAAAGAGCATCATCATCTGCGGGAGGCCGCTGGTAGCGTACTGCAGGAAAAGATTGCTGAGTATCATCGTCAGGCAGGTGAAGCAGGCGATGGTGACGTCAAACATCCGGAGGAGGATGTAATAGCAGCTCAGGACGGACAGGATGAAGAACATGCAGGAAATGCCCGCCACAATCCGGTCAGGCAGGTAAATCATGGATGAGCCCGTCATGCTCCACAGGTCAAATTTGTGGACGCCGGCCATCCTGAAGACAGCTGCTTCCGTCAGGATGTTCAGCGGAGCGTTGCGTGTGTCCCGGAGGGCATAGGGATTGAATTTTTCCGGATCGACGAGGGTTTCGCCTTGTCCAGCCCGGATGGCTTCCTGTTCGTGTATCTGGGCGTCTGAAAGAAAAGGGTTGAGGCCGGCGCGTGTGCTTCCGGAGACCATCTGGATGGGCCTCAGCCAGTTGGTGGTCATCCCCTGCCCCCTGGCTACGTTGCGGGCGATTTGGGCGTGGTCCATGGCGGCATCAGTGCCCAGCCCGTTAAAGTTGAAAAAGTACTGCACCCCCGTGATTGCCAGCAGCAGGATAAGGATAATGATAAAAGGGGTGCGGGATGCCGAGGAGGGCTCATTCATGAATGGAGGATGTCTTGTAGTTTGCGTTGAAGAGTGCGCCGGCTGATGCCCAGCAGGTGGGCTGCTGCCGTTTTATTGCCGTTTGACTGGGCCAGCGCTTGTTGGATGGCATTCCGTTCCAGCAAGGATAAATTCAAAACCCCGGCCGGGACAAGCCCATTCTGCGTGTTGGGTGCATTGTCCTCCGGCCGTTCCTGTGGAGCGGCTTCCGGAGAAGTATCCTGCAGTTGCGGGGGAAGATGATGGAGGCCTATGCTGGCGGAATTGCTCATGACGACGCCATGTTCCATGGCCGTGCGGAGTTCACGAACGTTTCCCGGCCACTGGTAATTCCGGACGGCTTCAAGGGCGTCCCGGGAGAGGGGCTTGAATTCCTTGTTGTTTTCCCTGGCGAATTCCTTCAGAAAGGCGGTGGCAAGCAGGGGGATGTCTTCACGGCGGTTCCGGAGGGGGGGCATCTGGATATGCACCACATTGAGGCGGAAGTAGAGGTCTTCCCGGAATTTTCCTTCCTGCACGAGCTTTTTCAATGATTTGTTGGTGGCCGCGATAACGCGCACATTGACGGGAATGGATGCATTGGACCCTACGCGTTCAATGGTCCGTTCAGACAGCACCCGCAGCAGCCGGACTTGTGTTCCGGCGTCTATTTCCCCGATTTCATCCAGAAAGATGGTGCCGCCGTCCGCCTGCTCAAAGCGGCCGATGCGGCGTTGTCCGGCTCCGGTGAAGGAGCCTTTTTCATGGCCGAACAACTCGCTTTCCAATAATTGGGGGGAAAGGGCCGCACAGTTGACGGCCACGAATTTATTTTCCGGCCTTCCGGAAAGGGAATGGATGGCCTGGGCTACGAGTTCTTTCCCGGTGCCGCTTTCCCCCTCAATCAGCACAGTCGTTTTGCTGGGGGCCACCTGACGAATAATGGAGAATACGTGTTCCATGGCGGCGGATCTGCCCAGGAGTTTTTGCAGTCCGGAGTCCGCCTGGATGCGGGTGGTGAGTTCCTGGTTGGCCGTTTCCAGGTTCCGGGTATGGAGCGCCCGTTTGAGCACCAGCTCCACGGCGTCCAGATTCAGAGGTTTGGTGACGAAGTCGTACGCTCCCTCTTTCATAGCTGCTACGGCGGCATCCACGGAGCCGTAGGCAGTCATCATGATGCTTTGCGGAGGGTGGGGCAGGGAGGCAGCGGCTTTCAGCACGTCCATGCCGCTTTCCCCGCCCAGTCTCAGATCCGTCAGAACCAGGTCCGGAGATTCTTCCTGCAGGAGGGCGGAAGCCTGGGAGAGATTGGCGGCGGTGTACACTTCATAATCATCCTGAAAACCCATGCGCAGAGCGTCGCGCGTGGGTTTTTCATCATCTACAATCAGCAGAACAGGCATCTTCATGAGGGAATGGAGGATGGCAGGAGCCTGATGGTGCGTTCCACGCGCGGCAGGAAGACCGTGATGGTGGTTCCCTGCCCCGGCTGGCTGGCCAGCGTGATGGACCCGCCGTGCTCCTTCACGATGCGGCGAACGATAAGCAGCCCCAGTCCGGAGCCGGTGGACTTGGTGGTCAGGAAAGGTTCATAAATGCTGCCCATGACCTCCGGTGAAATGCCGCAGCCGGTATCCGCCACAGTGACGAATACGCTGTCATCCGTATAACCGCTTTTGAGCAGAATGGTGCCTCCCTCCGGAGGGATGGACTGATAGGCATTCTTGATCAGGTTGTAAAAGACCTGTTTGATTTGGACGGGGTCCAGGCTGAGGATGGGAAGACTGGGCTGGAGGTCCGTGTTGATTTGGATGCCGCGCTGCTGGATTTCCGGTTCCAGCAGTTTCAGCACTTCCATGAGGATTGTTTCAATGTTGTAGGGTTCCCGGATGGGCCTGGTGGGGCGGATGGCCTGGAGGAATTGCTTCAGGATAACGTCCAGCCGCGTGGTTTCGCTCTCCGCTGTTTTCAGCAGTTCCTCCATGTCCGTCCGGTACTTTGGAGGCAGCTGCTTTGCCTTCCTGGCAAGGAGCTGGAGATGGAGGCCTATGGAATTGAGGGGGTTGCCTATTTCATGAGCCACTCCTGCGGCCAGCAGCGTCAAGGCATTCAGGCGTTCTGCCTCAAGGTTTTCCGCGTTTTTTTTATGCCGGGGCGTTTCATCCCGTATCAGGACCAGGTGGCCCTGGTTTTTGCTGCCGATGGGGGAAATGAAAATGTTCAGGAATCTGTGTTCCGGGTAAAAGATTTCCGTGTCCCGGGAGACGGCGGTCTGGCTCTTCTGGATCGTGTCCCATGAGCAGTCCCTGCCCAGGAAAATACAGAAGTCATCCGGGGTTATTTGCCCGCGTTCCTTGTCAAAGAGTTTAAGGGCAGCCTTGTTGACGAACAGAATTTTTCCCTTGTTATCCAGCAGGATCAGGCCTTCCTGAATGGCTTCAAATACCTGCTGGAAAAAACCCTGCTGTTCCGCCAGCTTGACAAAAAAGCGCTGGAGATCCTCCTCCTTGATGTGGTCAATGCGGCCGATCAGCTTGTCAATGGTGTCTTTTTTCATGGCGGCGGGTCCGTTGCCGTGCGGCTTGCTCTTATATATAAAGAGCGGCATGTCACAAATCAAGCTGATGTGACATATTGTCGCGCATTTGCGGCTGGACATGGTTCCGGGGGAGGAGGCAGGATGACGGCATGCCTGAAGATTTTCCCTGCATTCCCTTTGTCAGAACGCGCCAGGTAGCTTTTCATGATACGGATGCTTCCGGGGTGGCCCATTTCTCCCGGCTGCTTTGTTTGGTGGAAGAAGTGGAGCACGAGTACCTGCGTTCCCGGGGGGTGGAGGTTCTTTCCCCAGACTGCGGCTGGCCCCGCGTGCATGTGGAGGCGGATTACTCCAGCTCTGCGGGGCTGGGAGATTGGCTGAGCATAGAATTAAGCCTGGGAACGGTGGGAACCAGTTCTCTGGAATGGAAATTTGCTGTATTTCATTCCGAGCGTCCGGTGATGAGGGGAAGATATGTAGTCGTCCGTGTGGGGAAGGGCGGCAAACCTCAGGCAATTCCGGAATCGGAGAGGGAATGCCTGATTTCAGGCTTTTCAAAAGGAGGGGATGCCTGTAAATAGAGCCTATGTCTTCTAAAAAGCCTGTCGTTCTTGTTATTCGCGACGGCTGGGGCCGCAATCCGTTGGGGCCTGATGTCGCGAAAGAGTACGGTGACGCCACTGTTCTGGCTGATACCCCCTTTACTGATTACCTCCTTGCCAACTATCCCCACAGCCTGCTGGGCGCTTCCGGGGAGGACGTGGGCCTTCCGGACGGCCAGATGGGTAATTCCGAAGTAGGACACTTGAACCTGGGTGCGGGCCGCGTTGTCTTTCAGGACCTCTGCCGGGTGGATAATGCCATCAAAGATGGGTCCATGGGGGAAAACGCCGTGCTGAAGACCGCTTTTTCCCAGGCCGCTTCTTCCCGTCTGCACCTGCTTGGCCTGGTGAGTGACGGCGGCGTGCACAGCCATATCAACCATTTGATCGGCATCGTCAAATATGCTTATGAAGCGGGTGTCCGCGATATTTGCATCCATGCCATTACGGACGGCCGTGACTGCTCGCCAACCAGCGGGGCCGGCTTTATTCGCCAGCTGGAGGAAGCCGTCAGGCCGTACGGCGCCAAAATTGCCACGGTTGTCGGCCGTTTCTATGCGATGGACCGGGATAAGCGCTGGGACCGCAACAAGCTGGCATGGGATGCCATCGTTCTGGGGCGCGGCGAACAGTGCTCCTGCTCCCCTGCCGAATATGTGGAGCAGTGTTATGCGAAGGGGGAGACGGATGAGTTCCTGAAGCCCGGCATTTTTGCCTATGGCAACGAACAGCGCGTGAGGGACAACGATGTGGTGTTCTTCTTTAATTTCCGTGCGGACCGCGCCCGGCAGATGAGCGACGCTTTCCTTTACCCCGAATTTGACGGATTTGACCGTGAAGTAACGCCCAAAGTGCACTATGTGACGTTGACGGAATACGATGCCAAGTATCCCTCTCCCATTGTTTTTGAACAGGAACAGCTGAACAATATTTTCGGGCAGATTGTGTCGGAAGCCGGGAAAACCCAGCTCCGCATAGCGGAAACGGAAAAGTACGCCCACGTTACTTTCTTCTTTAACGGAGGTGTGGAGACCCAGTTCCCCGGAGAAGACCGCATCCTTGTTCCTTCCCCCCGGGAAGTGGCTACTTATGACCTGAAGCCCCAGATGAGCGCGGCGGAAGTAGCGGATAAGTTTGTGGACGCTGTGGACAAGTATGATGTGGTAATCATGAATTTCGCCAATGGGGACATGGTTGGCCATACCGGATTTGTGGAAGCCGGCATCGCCGCCTGCGAAGCAGTGGACAGCGCCTTGGAAAAATGTGTGAAGAAGGTGTTGGAACTTGGCGGCAAGCTGCTTATTACGGCGGATCATGGCAATGCCGAACACATGCGCAATGAGGATGGTTCTCCGAATACAGCCCACACGACCAACCTTGTGGATCTCATTTACGTGGCGGACGACAAGGATCAGGTAACTCTCTCCGATGGCATTCTGGCAGATGTCGCTCCCACGCTGCTGAGCTTGATGGGATTGAAACAGCCTGCCGAAATGTCCGGACATTCCTTGGTGACCCCCGGGAAATAGCGGGCTGCTGAGTTCATTGATGAAATCCGTTTCCGGATGCGTTCCGGAAACGGATTTTTTTATGTCATGCTTTCCGGACAGGGCAAAATGGGAAAGCAGGCGGATGAACAATGAATAATAGACCGGCTGCCGTTTTTATGAAAAAATTTTTCGTGAATTCTGATGGAAAGCTTGTTTTTCGTGCCTATCCGGCGCTTCATGCATTTTTTTCTGCGGTAACATGTCGGACATGAAGAAATGTTTTTTTTGCCTGTGAAGAAGATTTTTTGTTTCATCCTCCATAAGTGGAGAACTGCTGGACGGGGAGGAAAAAGGACTCCGGGAGCCCGAAATGGAGTTTTGAAAGGAGCGGGGAAAATGGAACGGATAAAATATTCAGGAAAAGATGAATAAAAGACTTGTCATGATATAAAATCACGTTATATTGGCCGTCCCCAAACGTGCCGAAAGGCACAAGAAATACGTTTTCTATCGGGTTTGCCTCCGGAAAAAAGGCGCGCTTCCTGCTTATAAAAAGGAATGTTCGCCTTGAATATCGGATCAGACCGACGAACCACAACCAAAGCAGGAAAACATGCCGACCATTAATCAGCTCGTCCGCAAGGGACGTATTACTCCGGAAGAGAAGTCCAAATCACGCGCTCTTCATAGCTGCCCGCAACGCCGCGGTGTTTGTCTCCAGGTGATGACCCGTACGCCCAAAAAGCCGAACTCGGCTCTTCGTAAAGTGGCTAAAGTCCGTCTTACCAATGGTGAAGAAGTGATCGCCTACATTGGCGGCGAAGGTCATAACCTTCAGGAACACTCCATCGTGCTTGTTCGCGGCGGTCGTGTGAAAGACTTGCCGGGTGTTCGCTACCATATCGTCCGCGGCGCTCTTGACTGCCTCGGTGTTGACAAGCGTCGCCAGGGCCGCTCCAAGTATGGCGCCAAGCGTCCGAAGGCTGCTGCCAAGTAAACCAAACATCTTACCTACTATATATTATGGCTCGCCGTAAACGCGTTTATAGAAAAATCGAACGTCGTGACCCCCGTTACGACAGCGCTCTTGTTGGCAAACTGATCAGCAAGGTTATGCTGGATGGCAAGCGCTCCCTTGCGGAACGTATTGTTTATGCCGCTATTGACATGGCTAACGAAGGCACGGACAGCATTGATCCTCTGGAAGTAATCACCCGCGCCATTGAAAATGCCAAACCCCGTGTGGAAGTAAAGAGCCGCCGTGTCGGTGGCGCTACTTACCAGGTGCCGCTTGAAGTGGATCCGGCCCGTTCCGAATCCCTGGCTATGCGCTGGATTGTGAACTACGCCCGCAACCGCAAGGGTGTGCCGATGCACAAGGCTCTCGCCAACGAAATCAAGGAAGCCGCCAACAATCAGGGCTCTTCCGTTCGCAAGCGCGACGACGTTCACAAAATGGCTCAGGCCAACCGCGCCTTTGCCCATTTCCGCTGGTAATTCCTTCTGCGACTGTCAGCCGAATCATTCACTTTCGATCACTACAGATACTTTCCAGACACTATGTCCGATCACGTAAATAATCCCAATCGCAAGGCTCCCCTTGAGCGTTACCGCAATATCGGTATTTCCGCTCACATTGACGCCGGCAAAACCACGTTGTCCGAGCGTATCCTTTTCTACACCGGCATGATTCACAAGATTGGTGAAACCCACGACGGTTCCACCACGACCGACTGGATGGAGCAGGAACGCGAACGCGGTATCACCATTACCTCCGCTGCTGTTACCACCAACTGGAAGCAGGTGAAGAATGAAGGTATCAGCAAAGTGTTCGAAGGCGAAAATTTCCAGCTGAACATTATTGATACTCCCGGGCACGTTGACTTCACTGCTGAAGTGGAACGTTCCCTCCGCGTGCTTGACGGTGCCATCGTGGTGTTCTGCGGCGTGGCAGGCGTGCAGCCCCAGACGGAAACCGTGTGGCGTCAGGCCACCAAGTACAGCGTGCCCCGCATGTGCTTCGTCAACAAGATGGACCGTACCGGCGCCAACTTCAACAACGTGCTGGACGATATTCACAACAAGCTGGGCGCGAATGCCGCTGCCATTCTGATCCCCATCGGCGCTGAAGACCAGCTCCGCGGCCAGATTGACGTGGTGAACCAGAAGGCCGTCATTTACGCCGACAACGACCGCCTGGGCTCCACCTACACGATTGAGGATATTCCCGCCGAACTCAAGGAAGAAGCCGAACTGGCCTACCATGAACTCGTGAGCCGTGTGGCTGACGTGGACGATGAGCTTGCTGAAAAGGTGCTCATGGAAGAACCCTTCACGCCCAAAGAGCTCAAGGAAGCTATCCGCCGCGCCACCATCGCCAACAAATTTGTGCCTGTTGCCGGTGGCTCCGCTTTCAAGAACAAAGGCGTCCAGTTCCTGCTTGACGCCGTGGTGGATTACCTCCCCTCTCCGGTAGAAACCGTTCCCGCCCACGCGGAAAGCACGCTGGATCCGGAAAAGACCTTCGAAATCACCGCTACGGACGATGCCAAGCCCATGGTGCTGGCGTTCAAGCTCTGGGCTGACAAATTCGTCGGCAAGCTGGTGTTCATCCGCGTGTACTCCGGTGTTCTCAAGAAAGGTGACACCGTGTACAACCCCCGCACCCGCAAGACGGAACGCGTGGGCCGCATCATTCAGATTCAGGCTGACCAGCATACGGATATTGATGCCGTGTACTCTGGTGACATTGCCGCCATCGTGGGGCTGCGCAACGTGACCACGGGCGACACCATCACCAGCCCGGACAATGATATCTGCCTGGAACCCCCCACCTTCCCGGAAACCGTTATTTCCATGGCGGTAGAGCCCAAGACCAAGGCTGACCAGGAAAAAATGTCCAATGCCCTGGGCCGTCTGTCTGAAGAAGACCCGACTTTCCGGGTGAAGACTGATGAAGAAACCGGCCAGACCCTGATTTCCGGCATGGGTGAACTTCACCTGGAAATCATTATTGACCGCCTGATGCGTGAATTCAAGGTGGAAGCCGATATCGGCAAGCCCCAGATTGCCTACCGCGAAACCATTACTGCCCCTGCCCATGGCGACGGCAAACTGGTCAAGCAGTCCGGTGGCCGCGGCCAGTACGGCCATGTGGTCATCGATGTGAAGCCGAACGAACGCGGCAAGGGGCTTACCATTGAAAACAAGATCGTAGGCGGCGCCATTCCCAAGGAATACATGAACGCCGTTTATGCCGGCCTTAATGAAGCCATGACCACGGGCGTCGTCGCCGGTTATCCGGTGGTGGACGTGCACGTTGAAGTGGTGGACGGTTCCTACCACGAAGTGGACTCCAATGAAAATGCTTTCAAAATGGCTGCCATCTTCGCCATGAAGGATGCTTTCAAGAAAGCCAAGCCGATCATGCTGGAACCCATCATGTCCGTTGAAGCTTCCACGCCGACCGATTACCAGGGCGACATCATGGGCGACCTGAACCGCCGCCGCGGCCAGATCAGCAACATGGAAAACAAGGCCAACGCCTGCATTTTGAAAGCTATGGTCCCCTTGTCCGAAATGTTCGGTTATTCCACCGCCATCCGAACCCTTTCCAGTGGCCGTGCTTCCTATTCCATGGAACCCTCCCACTTTGAACAGGTGCCCCAGAACCTCGTTGACCAGATTGTCAGCGAGAAGGCTAAATAAACAAACCTTTGAAGTATAACCAATAGACCGCACGTCCATGCAAAGTCCAAAAATCCGCATTCGACTCCGCGCATTCGACTACCGCGCCATCGACCGCTCCTCCCAGGAGATCGTTGAAACCGCCAAGCGCACCGGAGCCAAAGTTCACGGCCCGATTCCGTTGCCGACCCGTATTGAAAAGTTTTCTGTGAACCGTTCCGTTCACGTCAACAAAAAATCGGCTGAACAGTTTGAAATCCGCACCCACAAGCGTCTGCTCGACATCGTCGACCCGACTGCGCGCACGATTGATGAGCTCAAGAAGCTTAATCTTCCGGCCGGGGTGGACATCACGATCCGCATCTAGTTTGGCACCCGGATAAGTAATTAAAAAACAGAAAGACACACTACAATGGCTCTAGGACTTATCGGAAAAAAGGTCGGTATGACCCGTCTGTTTGACCAGGAATCCGGCGCTATGGTTCCCGTGACCGTCATTGACGTCAAGGGCAACACCTTCGCTCAGATTAAAACGGAAGACAAGGATGGCTACAATGCTATCCAGGTTGCTTTTGATGCGCAGAAGGAAAGCCGCGTGGCCAAGCCTCAGGCCGGCCACTTCAAGAAACTGGGCATCCAGCCTACCAAATTCCTCAAGGAATTCCGCGTAGAAGCATCCGAATTGCCTGCTGAAGGCGCAGAAGATCCCGGTGTGGATCTCTTTTCCGCCGGACAGTGGGTGGATGTGATCGGCACTTCCAAAGGCAAAGGGTTCCAGGGGGCGATGCGCCGCCACAACTTCCACGGCTCTCCCGCCGCCCACGGTTCCATGATGCACCGCCGTACCGGCGGCGTAGGCGGTTGTTCCACCCCCGGCCGCGTCTGGAAGAACCAGAAGATGCCCGGACAGATGGGCAATGCCAAGCGCACGGTGCAGAACCTGAAGGTTGTCGCCGTTCGTCCGGAAGATAATGTCATCCTTATCTCCGGCGCTGTGCCCGGCGCGCGCGGTTCCTACCTCGTGATTCGCCCCGCCAAGAAGAAGTAAGGCTTTAGTTAACCTCACATTGATTATAGGAAAACCTATCTATGTCCGCAAATACCTTTACATTAGAAGCCGCCGCCGCCGCCAACATCCAGGTTGTAGGCAGTGACAAGGGCTCCCAGGCTGTGCATGACCTGATCGTGGCTTACCAGGCGAACCGCCGCACCGGTTCCGCCAATTCCAAGACCCGCGCAGAAGTCAGCGGCAATAACAAGAAGATCTTCCGCCAGAAGGGCACCGGTAATGCCCGTCACGGCGATAAGCGCGCTCCCATCTTTGTGGGCGGTGGCGTGGTCTTCGGTCCCCGCCCCTGCGACTACAGCAAGAAGGTGAACAAGAGCACCCGACGCCTGGCTCTGCGCCGCGTACTGGGTGACCTGATTGCCGCTTCCAAGGTCAGCACCGTTTCCGAATTTTCCGTGGCTGACGGCAAGACCAAATCTTTCATCAAAGCCGTCAAAGACCTGACGGATGCCAAGAAGGTGCTCATTGTGGCAGCTTCCTTTGACGAAACCACCTACCGTGCCGCCCGCAACGTTCAGGAAGTTCTCCTGATGACCGCTGCGGAAGTGAACATTGAACAGCTCATGAATGCTGATGCAGTGATCCTCGTTGACAACGCTTTAGAAACCCTCGCCAGCCGTACTGCTTAAGAAGCCATGAAAGACATTTACCAAGTCATCAAGAAGGTGCGCATCAGCGAAAAGGCCACCATGCTCCAGGAAACTACCGGCGAGCTGGTCTTCGAAGTTGATCGTGACGCCAACAAAATCGAAATCAAAAAGGCTGTCGAAGTTGCTTTCGGCAAGAAGGTCGCATCCGTGCGTACCGCCAACTATGACGGCAAGCTCAAGCGCCAGCGCCGCTCTGATGCAGGTCGCACCGCTCATTGGAAAAAAGCTTACGTCAAGCTTGCCAACGGTGAAACCCTTGACCTCGTTTAAAGCCCCTATTAGGAAGGAAAGCTATCATGTCCCTCAAGTCATTCAAGCCAGTTACTCCCTCTAACCGTTACAAGGTGTGGCCGTCCTTTGACGAAATCACCACCTCTACCCCGGAAAAGAGTCTCTGCAGACCCCTCAAGAAATCCGGCGGCCGCAATAACAATGGCCGCATCACCACCCGCCACATTGGCGGTGGCCATAAGCGCAAATATCGCCTGGTGGACTTCAAACGCAACAAGTTTGACGTGCCCGCTACTGTCCTTACTATCGAATACGATCCCAACCGTACCTGCCGCATTGCTCTGATTGAGTACAAGGATGGTGAAAAATCCTACATTCTGGCCCCCACGGGGCTGCAGGTGGGCATGAAGGTGGAAAGCGGCCAGAAGGTTGCTCCCAAGGTAGGCAATGCCATGCCCTTGAAGAACGTTCCTCTGGGTACTTCCGTTCACAACATTGAAATTCGTCCGGGTTCCGGCGGCAAGGTAGCCCGCGCTGCCGGCCAGCAGGCCATCGTTTCCAACCGTGAAGCGGGTTACGCGCTGATCAAGATGCCTTCTGGTGAAATCCGCCGTTTCAATGAAGATTGCTTCTGCACGATTGGCCAGGTAGGCAATACCCAGCACATGAACGAAATGTCCGGCAAGGCCGGCCGTACCCGCTGGATGGGCGTTCGTCCTACCGTGCGCGGTATGACGATGAACCCCGTCGACCACCCGAACGGTGGCGGTGAAGGCAAGTCCAAGTCCGGTGGCGGTCGCCAGCACCTCAAATCTCCGTGGGGCCACGTCAAGGGCCAGAAGACCCGCCGTCTCCGCAAGCCCAGCGACTCCGTCATCGTACAGCGCCGCAATGCCAAGTAATCAATATATTATAACTTTAACTAGGATTATATAACATGGGACGTTCTCTCAAAAAAGGCCCTTTTGTCAGCCAAAAGCTTCTCGCCAAGATCGACGCTCAGCTTGAATCCGGCGACCGCAAGCCGATCAAGACCTGGAGCCGCGCATCCATGATTACGCCTGACTTCGTCGGCCTGACTTTCCTGGTGCACGCCGGCAAGAACTTTGCCACCGTGTACGTCACGGAAAACATGGTAGGCCACAAGCTTGGTGAATTTGCCCCGACTCGTGTCTTCAAACAGCACGGCGGTATCGGTAAGAAGTAATCAGTAAGTTAACAATCAACATGTCGAATTCTTCTTCCATCCTTGCATACTCTCTTACCACCCTGGTAGGGCTGGGCGGGGCGTTGCAGGGAGCGGAAGAGGATACGGCGGCACTGACGCGCAGAATCGAGCGCCTCGAAAAGCAGAATGCGGCCCTCAAGGCATCCTATGTCCAGGCCCGCAGCGACGCCGACAAGGCGGCCGCACAGCTGGTGGACATCCGTTCCAGGCTGGAAGCTTTGGGGGGCGCTGCGCTAGGTAACAGCGAGGAACGCCTGATTCAGGCGATGGCGGACATCGAAGCTTTTAATGACCGCGTCCAGCGGCTGGAGCAGGCATCCGTCAAGCTCTCCGGAGCCATCCTTGCCTACATGAAACAAGCCATATCCGAAGATGCGAACGCCAGGACGGCTGTGGAGAGTTCTCTGCGCCTGCTGGAATCCGTTCTGGGATACAGGCAACAGCCCGTGCGAGATGGCGCGGGAACCCTGGCGGAAGCCAAGGTGCTCAGCATTGATTCCGAATCCGGAGTGGTGGTGCTGAATACCGGCAGAACGGCAGGAATGCAAGTCGGGATGCCGGTTCGGTTAACCCGGGGAGCTCAAACCATCGGAGAAGCCGTAGTCACGGACGTCCGCAAGGAAGTATGTGGCGCGCTTGTTCAGAAACTTGAGACGCCAGCCGATCCGGTGCGCGTCGGAGATTCTGCCTCAGTAAAAACCAACGACTAAATCATCTTCATAATAACCTGCACTACGAGGAAAAACCCATGGAAGTGAAAGCTGTTTACAAATACGCCCGCATCTCCGCCAAGAAGATGCGCGATGTTGCTCAAGAAATCCAAGGCTTGTCCGTCTCCCAGGCGACCGACATCCTGTCCTACACCCCCAAGAAAGGTGCCTACCTGCTGAATAAGACGCTCAAGTCCGCGTTGGCCAACGCCGAGAATAATGCGGAACTGTCCGTTGATACGCTGGTGGTCAAGTCCGTCATGGTCGATGAAGGGCCCACGATGCGCCGCACGATGCCCCGCGCCCGCGGATCCGCCAACATGATCCGCAAGCGTACATCCCATATCACCGTTATCCTGGCCGATCAAGAAGGCTAGGCCATACCAATCTAACACACATATAGCTGAACTAATATCATGGGTCAGAAAGTAAATCCAATCGGGTTCCGCCTCGCCGTCAACAAGGACTGGCGCTCCAAGTGGTACGCCACGGGCCAGGATTACGCCACCAAGCTGCATGAAGACTTGGTGATGCGCAAGTACATCAAGGAACAGTTGATGTCCGCCGCCGTTTCCAGCATCGTGATTGAACGCGCCTGGAACAGTGTCCGCATCACCGTCCACACTGCCCGTCCGGGGCTTGTCATTGGCCGCAAGGGTGAGGAAATTGAAAAGATCCGCCAGTACCTCCAGGGCCTGTGCGGCGCTTCCACCCAGGTCAACATTGACATTGTGGAAATCCGTTCCCCTGAAACGGACGCCCAGCTTATTGCAGAGAACGTGGCTGTCCAACTGGAACGCCGCGTTTCCTTCCGCCGCGCCATGAAGCGCGCCGTGCAGGTTGCCATGGAACGCGGGGCCGACGGCATCCGCATCCGCTGCGCCGGCCGTCTTGGCGGGGCTGACATTGCCCGTGCCGAATGGTACCGCGAAGGCAAGGTGCCGTTGCAGACGCTCCGCACTCCGATTGACTACGGCTTTGCCGAAGCCCGTACCCTGTACGGCATCATCGGTGTGAAGTGCTGGGTCAACAAGCGCGATGAAGTCGTCTCCCAGCAGAATTCCCGTCCGTCCGGCCCTCGCGGACCCCGTCGTCCGCGCGCCTAAGAAAGCCGCTACCACATTTGTTCATCACACTTAACACAAGGAGGAATAAGATATGCCTTTAATGCCCAAGAGAGTGAAGCACCGCAAGATGCACCGCGGCAGCCGTTCCGGCAATGCCACCAGCGGTACCTATGTTGCTTTTGGTGACTTCGGCCTTCAGGTGCTCGACCGCGGTTGGATCACCAACAACCAGATTGAAGCCTGCCGTATTGCGATCAACCGTTACCTGAAACGTAAAGGTAAGGTGTTCATCCGCATTTTCCCGCAGAAATCCTTTACGTCCCGTCCCCCGGATACTCGTATGGGTAAGGGTAAGGGCGCCGTGGAAGGCTGGGTAGCCGTGGTTCGCCCCGGCAACATTCTGTTTGAAGTAGGCGGCGTGACCGAATCCCAGGCGCGTGAAGCCCTTCGACTGGCTTCCAACAAGCTGGGCGTATCAACCCGCTTCGTCTATCGTCAAGGCGTTCAACACTAAAGCTACTCATCACCATGTCCGATAAGAACTCCGCCAAAGAACTTCGTGCTATGTCCGCCAAGGAGCTTTCCGCTCTGGTGCGTAGCCTTCGTGAAGAACTTTTCAATCTCCGCCTCCAGCAGGCCACCGGCCAGCTGGAAAACAACCAGAGAATTCGCACCGTCCGCAAGGACCTTGCCCGCGCCCTTACCATTAAGGGTGAAACCGGGGAGGTTTAATTGAGGATTTCCGGTAATTACAGAATATTCTAACACTTTTAGAATCCAATGTCCGAACAAACCGAAACAACCAAGAAGCCCGGCCTTCGCAAGACGCGCGTCGGCGTGGTGACTTCCACCAAGATGGACAAGACCATCGTTGTGGAATACGTTGCCCGCGTTCCGCATCCCAAGTTCAAGAAGATCGTCAAGAAGAGCAAGAAGTTCTATGCCCATGACGAAAATTCCACGGCCAAGGTAGGCGATAAGGTACGTATCGTTGAAACCCGCCCGCTTTCCAAGCTGAAGTGCTGGGAACTGGTGGAAGTGCTTACCCATTAATCAGGAATCAACCATTAAGTAAAGGAGATTTGATACCATGATCCAGATGGAATCCCTAGTCCAGGTAGCCGACAATACCGGCGCCCGCTCCGCCAAGATGATTGGCGTTATCGGCAAGCGCACCCGTCAGGCTCACATTGGCGATATTATTACCTGCCATATCCGCGAATCCATTCCCACCGCTTCCGTGAAGAAAGGAACCGTGGTGAAGGCCGTGGTAGTGCGCACTGCCGCTCCGATTCGCCGTGATGACGGTTCCGTGCTCCGTTTTGACGGCAATGCCGTCGTCATCATCGACAAGGACAACAACCCGCGCGGCACCCGTATTTTCGGGCCGGTCGCTCGTGAACTCCGTGAAAAGAAGTTCATGAAGATTGTTTCCCTTGCTCCGGAAGTGCTCTAACCGAGACGCCTCAGGATTTTGGACGCCGTCCTCCGAAAAGGAGGATGGCGTTTTTTATTGTCCCCGTTTTTCTGATAAGTTTTCATTATGGTGTGCTTCCCATATAGGGAGAAGGTTGCCGGAGCGCAACCCTTGCCTGGCGCACGAGGCCGGCAAATCCGGAATAGGTTAATGAGGGGGGAATTCCGGTTGTTGAAATGTCCGCTTGTTTTCCTGGACTGCCGTTTTCAGGGATATGCTTTTCCATGACGTTGAACGCATGTTTGAGTTGCTGGGATATCCGGAGGAAGGAGGAAACGTATTTATCCGGAAGAGACGGAGAAACGGCCTTCTTGCCGGATTTTTCCGATCCGGTTTTGAGGCGGTTCCTCATGGTGGCTCTTTATAGAATAAGTTACCGGGAAGGGGGGATTCGTTGCCGGGAGCCGTTCCATGAGATACGGAAGCGGGCAGGGGCTTCCTGTCCCGTCAGAGCGTGGGGTTGAAGTGCAGGGAATAGGGGCAGATAATGGAAGGGACGGACAGATGGAGGAACCGCCTTCCGAATGCCAGGTAAGGGGAAGAAAGGAGGCAGGAGGCCGGGATACCGTGAAGCCTGGCGCAGGAATTAAGCTTCGTTAATGCCTGTGCGGTTCGGTACGGGGTTTTCCCAGTTGCTGGGAGGAACCGCAGGCCGGGCAACGGAACCAGCGGAAGAGGAATATATGCAGTGCCGTGGCGAATACGTAGCCGAACAGGGGAATGTGGTGGGCCGCCTTATTGCGGGTGTATTTTTTAAAGGAAAAGACATGGGCCCTGCACACGCTGCATTTTCGGGGAAGCGCCAGGGAAAGATAGAGAACCAGCGCCAGAATCCAGGGGCCGAAGCAGAGGCTGATTAACGGCCAGCCTCGTTCTCCATTGAGAAGCACAAGGGTGGTGACCGAAATGGAGAAGAGGATGCAGATGAACAGGAGCAGGACGATAACGGCTCCCATCCATGTCCGGAAGGAGGTCATGTGCTTGATGCCTTTTTTGCGAAGGTAGGTTTTCGGCTCCTTGTGGGTGTGAACATGTTTTGCGGGCTGGTAGCTGTGTTCTTCCTGCATCCTGGCCTTGGCGGAGAGATGTTTTGGAGGGCCGTCCGTATGGGAACGCCCACGTTCCCTTCTGTTTTCTGAAGAATCAGTAATCGGAGGGTCAACGGGAGTGGCAAGGGGGAGTCCGTCGCCCTCATGGATGGGAAGAAGCTCCGGTTCCGGCGCAATGGGAGAGGAAAGAGCCTGATTCACCCATTCCCTGAAAACGGGAGCAGAAGGAATTTCCGTCTGCAGTTTCAACATCCGTTTTGCCTGGTGAAGTTCAGGCAAAACGGTGGAGGGGTCCGCGGAAGCGAATTGTTCAAGAGTACGTATGCCCACCGCTTCAAGCAATTCAATGAATTGCTCGCGGCCAGCAAAGTACTTTTGAATATTATTCATTCCCAGAATGATAGATGGTTAGGAAAGGGAATCAAGCATCCCTTTTAACTGGGATTGTTTTGCCTCCCAGTCCGCCAGACGGGCTTTTTCCTGGTTTACGACTTCCGCCGGAGCTCTTTCCACAAAGCCCGCATTACCCAGCTTGGCCGCGGATTTGGCGATTTCCCTGGCTATTTTGTCCAGTTCCCTGCCCAGGCGTTCCTTTTCCGCTTCCACGTCAATAAGGCCTTCCAGGGGCAGGAAGAGTTCCCCAAGCGGCGTGAGGGCCGCAGGCGTTCCCTTGGGGGAGGAGTAGGCTGCGTCCCGGATGACGGATTTGGCGTTCGCCAAAATGGCCAGGCGGGAGAGGATATCCTGGGGTACGTCGTGGGGAGTTTTCAGGATGAAGCTGACGTTTTTATTGTTGGAAAGGTCGTATTCCGCTTTCAGGTTGCGGGCCTTGTTGGCCGTTTCGTAAAGGGCTGCGGCCTGGGTATTCGCCTGGGTGATGCGGCTTTCATCAAGTCCCGCCAGGAGGTTTTCGGCAGAGGGGAGAGGAGTGCGCATGAGCGGCAGGCCGCCGTTGCTTTCCGCAAAGCCCAGGGAGGCCCAGAGTTCTTCCGTGATATGAGGCATGACCGGATGCAGAAGGGCCAGGTAGTGCCTGAGCACCGTGTCCATCGTGGTGAGCGTGGCTGCCCGTGCCGCTGGGTCCGCCCCGTCCTTCAGGTCACCCTTGACGGCTTCCAGGAAACGGTCGCAGTATTCGTTCCAGAAGAATTGGTACAGGGTTTGGATGAGGGAGTTGAATTCGTAGTCCGCCAGCGCTTTTTCTACATCTGCATGCAGTTGCTTGAGCCTGGAGATAATGGAGATATGTACGGATGAGTAGTGAGGGGCCGTTTCTCCCCTGGCGTCTCCCTGCATCAGCCGGAAGCGCGTGGCATTGTACAGCTTGTTGGCAAAGTTGCGGCCTTCGCTGATCTGGTTTTCATCAAAGCGCACGTCCGTTCCTGTGGGGGCGATGCGCATGAGTCCGAAGCGGAGGCCGTCCGCTCCGTAGTTGGCGATCAGGTCCAGAGGATCCGGGGAGTTGCCCAGGGATTTGCTCATTTTACGCCCGATTTTGTCACGGATGATAGACGTGAAAAAGACGTTGCTGAACGGTTTGTCATGCTGGAAACGGTATCCGGCCATAATCATGCGCGCCACCCAGAAGAAGATGATGTCCGGTCCCGTGACAAGATCCGTAGTGGGATAGAATTTGGCGCGGGTTTCCTCATCCATGGTGGAGAAAGGCCACAGCCAGGAGGAGAACCATGTGTCCATTACGTCGTTGTCCTGAATCCAGTTGTCCGGGTCCTGGGGCGGTTCGGTTCCCACGTAGAGGAAGCCCTGTTCCAGTGCGGAGGCGTCCAGCGCCGGGGCGTTCCTGAGTTCTTCCGCCTTGTCTTTGCGGTACCAGACCGGGATGCGATGGCCCCACCAGAGCTGTCGGGAGATGCACCAGTCCTGAATATTTTCCAGCCAGTGGGCGTAGGTTTTCGCCCAGCGCGCGGGGCGAAAAGTGATATCCCCTCCCGCTACGGCGTCCGCGGCTTCTTTCACGCAGGGGTATTTGAGGAACCACTGCATGGAGAGGCGCGGTTCAATCGGGACATTGGCGCGTTCGGAGAACCCGACTTTGTTATCATAGTCTTCAATGTTGACCATGAGGCCGGAGGCTTCCAGCATTTCCACGGATTTGCGGCGTGCGTCAAAGCGGTCCATGCCGTGGAGTTCGGGCACTTCCGGGCAGTTGATATGACCGTCGGGGGTAAGGATGTCGATAATTTCCAGGTTGAATTTCCGGCCTATTTCAAAGTCGGCCTTATCATGGGCCGGAGTGATTTTCAGAGCGCCCGTGCCGAATTCTATTTCTACATATTCATCTCCGATGATAGGAATGGGGGTGGGATTGAGCGGGCGCATGACGTTTTTCCCGATGAGGTGGGCGTACCGCGGATCCTTCGGGTTGACGGCCACAGCCACGTCCGCCATGATGGTTTCCGGGCGGGTGGTGGCTACATGGAGGGCTCCGGACCCGTCTTCCAGTTTGTAAAGAACGGTGTAGAGCTTGCTTTTCTGCTCAGTCATGATGACTTCTTCATCAGAGAGGGCCGTGAGGGATACAGGGCACCAGTTGACCATGCGGCGGCCCCGGTAGATGAGTCCTTCCTTAAAGAGTTCAATGAAGACCTGTCCAACGGCTTTGGTGTATTCCTCATCCATCGTGAAGCGTTCGCGGTCCCAGTCGCAGGAACAACCCAGCTTATGGAGCTGGTTGATGATGATGCCTCCGTGTTTTTCTTTCCATTCCCAGACTTTTTCCAGGAAGGCTTCACGGCCCAGATCGTGGCGGCTCCGGCCCGTTGTCTGTTTGAGGTCTTTTTCCACCCTTACCTGCGTGGCGATTCCGGCATGGTCTGTTCCGGGCAGCCAGAGGGCTTCATATCCTTTTTGGCGCGCGCGGCGCACCAGGATGTCTTGGATGGTGTTGTTCAGTACATGGCCCAGATGCAGCACTCCCGTGACGTTGGGGGGAGGGATGACGACAGAGTAGGCAGGCTTTTCAGAAGCCGGGTCAGCCTTGAAACAACCTTCTTCAATCCAGCGGGATTGCCATTTTTCTTCCACCAGGGAAGGATCGTATGCTTTGGGCAGATCAGACATGGGCAAAAGGGTAGCATAAAGTTTTTTTCTTTCAATCCCTACCTGTCCGGGAGAGGGTGGAAAGATGGCTCTTTTTCCCCGGAATAATGTGATGAAAAAGCCGCCGGGTTCCTGATGGAGCCCGGCGGCTGGAACGGAGTTTTTCCTGTTTTTTTATTTGACCGTCACAGTTGTCTGAGCCGGCTTGAGTCCGTTGGAGATGACTTGGAGCGTCACTTTTCCGGATTCTCCCTTGCGGGAGCGCAGAATGACCTGGGCAAGGCCATTGAAGGCCTTGATTTTCATGATTTTCTTGTTTTCCGGATTCGCCATGGTGGTGAAGTCCGTAGGATCACCGTTGCAGATGCCGGCGATGTCCGCAGGGCCGCTTACCTTGAAGGTGAGCTGGTTTTTGCTTCGGGGCACCATACGGCCCTGGGCGTCGCGGACGGCTACGGTGACATAAGACAGGTCATAGCCGTCTCCCTTGATTTCGTTGCGGTCCGGCTTGAGGGTGAGCGCCGCAGGTTTTCCGGTAGTGGTTACCGTGTCCGTAGCCCAGATTTTACCGTCCTTTTTGGCGACTACTTTGAGGGTGCCGGGCGTGTATTTGACGTCTTCCCACACGAGGCGGTAGCGGTCCTTTTCCCCGGTGCCCTTTTTGCGGACGCCCTGGGATTTCCCATTCAGGAAGAGTTCCGCTTCATCCCCGCTGGTGTAGACATGCACGGGCGTTACCTGCCCCTTGCGTTCCGGCCAGTTCCAGTGTGGCAGGATGTGCGCCATCTTAAGATCCGGCCTCCAGTGGGCCTGGTAGATGTAGAAGCGGTCCTTTTTGAAGCCGCACAGGTCCACGATGCCGAAGTAGGAGCTGCGGGAGGGGGCGCGGTTTCCCAGTTTTTTGAGTTCCGCCATCAGCTTTGCGCGTTCCGGCCCTTCCGGCACGTTCAGGGCGTTGGTGGCGTCCAGATTGTACGGGGTGGGTTCCCCAATGTAGTCAAAGCCCGTCCATACATATTCTCCCGCGCTGTTGGGATTGTCTTCCTGAGCGGCGAATTCCACATCCGGGCGGTTGGCCCAGCCGGGGGCGTACAGGTCATAGGAACTGACCTGGTAGAGGTAAAATCCCTTGCCCTTGTTCCAGTCCACGGGGAAGAAGTATTCTCCGCGGGAGCTGACACAGGAGGCGGTTTCCGCACCATAAAACGGCTGGTGGGGGCGGTCCTTGGCGAAGTCCTTGTAGGCCCAGGGCTTGTAGTTGTAGCCGTAAACATCCAGGGTGTCCCCAAAGCCGTTGCGTGCGGCATTGGCGTTGTTGCAGCCGGAAGTCACTTTACGCGTGGGGTCTTCCCGGTGGAAAAGATCCGTCAGGGTTTGGGAGATATGGTGCAGATTTTTCATTCCCTGTTCCGGAACTTCATTTCCCGAACTCCATGCAATGACACAGGGGTGGTTGCGGTCCCGGTGGCAGAGGTTAACCACGTCCCGTTCATGCCATTCGTTAAAGGATTCGTTGTTGACGCCTTCTTTGGAGCATTGCCATACGTCGAAAAGTTCGTCAATGACCAGGATGCCCATTTTATCGCACAGGTCCAGCACTTCCGGCGCAGGCGGGTTGTGGGACGTGCGGATGGAGTTGACGCCGAATTCCTTCAGGATTTCAATCTGGCGTTCATAGCCTCGCGTGTGGGCGGCGGAGCCGAGCGGTCCCAGGTCATGGTGCTGGCAAACGCCCTTGAGCTGCACGCGCTCCCCGTTAAGGTAGAATCCCGTGGGTTTCCATTCAACGGTTCTTACGCCGAAGTTGGTGAATTTTTGGTCGATGACTTTGTCTCCCATCCTGACCGTGGTTTTCATCTTATACAGATGGGGAGCGTTTAGCGTCCACAGAGTGGGGTTTTTGAGCGTCAGCGTGCTGGTGATTTTGCCCTTTTCCCCGGCGGGAATTTCTTCCCCTTTGGTGGTTGTGGAGGCTACGATTTTACCTCCGTCCAGGATTTCTTCAGTAACAGTGGGGATGACGGCTTTGTCCGTGGTGTTTTTCACCGTGGTGTCCACTTCTACCTTGGCGGCGGATTTGGTGATTTCCGGAGTTTTGACGAAAACGCCCCAGTGTTCGATGTGCACAGGGTTGGATTCCGTGAGCCACACATGGCGGTAGATGCCGCCGCCCGGATACCATCGGGAGGTGCTGGGGGGATTGTCCACTCTGACGGCAATGGTATTTTGCTGCCCGAATTTCAGGAAGGGCGTGATGTCCACGCGGAAGGAGCTGTAACCGTATTTCCATTCGCCGGCCAGGTGTCCGTTCACATAAATTTTGGGGCGGGACATAACGCCGTCAAAGTCCAGATAGAATTGGTTGCCCTTGGCGTCCGCCGGGATTTCCAGCGTTTTGCGGTACCAGCCAATGCCGACCCAGGGGAGTTTTCCGGTTCTGTTTTCAATTTCCATCCGGAAGGGTCCTTCCACGCCCCAGTCGTGCGGCAGGTTCAAGGAACGCCAGTTTTTGTCGTTGAAAGAGGGGCTGGAGGGATTGTCCGCCTTACTGGTTCCGGCGGCGGCCTGAGGGCGGATAATTTCCCCCTTGTCGTTTTTAAAGGTGATTTCACGGATGCTGGCCCAGTTGCTCTGGTTGTTGCCCGTGACGGTGATGCGGAAGTATCGCGGTTTGCCGGTTTTGTTTTCTACCGTGTCTTCCTTGGAGTCGTTTTGCCCGGAAGTTTTGTCTTCAATAGTTGCCCAGCGTTTTCCGTCACCGGAGCCTTCCAGCTTGAAAAGATGGTTGCTTTGTTTTTCCCATAGGATGTTAACGGTTTTTACATCTACGGGGCGTCCCATGTCCACGGTGATTTTTTCTCCGCTTTTGCCACTGGCGGCACACCAGCGGGTGGACTTGTCCCCGTCCACGGCATTGTCCGCCGGATTGCCGGATTCTTCACTGGTGGCAGTGGCGAATCCCATGGCTTTTCCCGGTTCCGGTTGCGTACTGCCATCCGGCATTTTCCCGAAACGGGCGAATTTCCAGTTCCAATCCAGGCTCTCCGTTTTGGTTGCATTCAGAGGCGCCGCCATGAGGCTGGCGATGCTGAACGCAGTAATGCAGAGGGTCGTGCGTGTAATATTGGTGAACATATCTGTGATATTACGACTGGAAATCTGCCATCTTGCAAGATTTTTATTCAGCAGGATACGGTTTCTGCCCGGATTACGTCAGCAGGGTTCCACGCGTCAGGCGGGATGACTTGCGGCCGCCGTCCAGTTATGTATGAAGGCGTCTTCCAGAGATATGGGCGAGAGGAAGATGCCCCCGGCAGGAGAAGGAGAGCGGACGGAACGGTTGGCGGAAAGAAAAACAGGGGGAATGAAAGAGAGAACGCCGGACCGGCCTTGTTGAATGGGCCGGTCCGGCAATGGGGAAAGGAGAAAAATCAGATGTATATTTTGACGATGGCTTTTTTCCGGAGGCGTTCCACCCATTTTTTATAACGTTCATTGCTGCGCTTGTTGCGCGCCATGATGTCAATCTGCTCCTTGATGGCGGAGAGGGGGGGCGGCGGCGCCAGTTCCTTTTTCTCCACCAATACGATGGTGAAGCCGGTGGAGTCCACCAACGGTCCGATGATTTCGCCGGGCTGTGCGCCAAAGATGATGGCGGCGGATTCCGGGGAGAGCGTGGAGCGTTCCGTAACGGGCCAGTCACCGCCTTTTTCCGCATATAGATCCTTGGAGTAGCGTTTGGCCATTTCCTCAAAGGTGGCGTTTTTGGATTTGATTTCCTTGGCGATGAGTTCCGCCAGGTTCAGCTGTACTTCCGGCGTGGAGGCGGAGTCATCCCCCAGCATGGGAATGAAAATTTTCTTGAATTTGATTTTGTCTTTGGTCAGGTCCCGGTATTGTTCTTTGGTAGATTCGTATTCCTGCTGTATTTCCTCCGGAGTAGGCGGTATTTCCTGGTCGTATTTGGAAGCCCGCATGATTTGAACCTGGAGCTGTTTTTTCGTCATTTCCCGGAAAGCGCGGATGGTCATGCCGGAGAGGCTCAGGTTTTTCAGGAAGGCGGAACGATCTCCGTTAAAGGTGGTCAGGATGGTGCGGTTGACTTCCTGGTCAATGAGAGAGTCCCTAATGACGCCGCCCATGCCTTCAAATTCATTGCGGAGCAGTTCTCGCTCCACCAGGTCTTCAATGATGTTTTTTTTCGCCAGGGCCAGTTGCTTGTAGAATTCGGGCCCCTGTTTGGGATACTGGGCCGCGAGCTGTGCTCCGATGGGCATGAGACGCACGCTGACCTCATTGGCCGTGATGGGACGGCCGTTGACTGTGGCGGCAATCCGGTTGACGATCCGCTGGGGCTGAACACGGGATGCCGGCGCTTCGTTCGGAGAGATGCGCTTGGATTCGTCTGGCCGCACCGTTTCCCTGCCTTCATCCCCATGAAGCTGGACGGCTCGTGGAAGGGAGGCCCGTGAATCCACGATGCTTTGCCCCTGTGCGGACAGGGGCATGGTACAGATGAGAAGCGCCTGGATGTGGGTCCTGATATTCATGGGGGGAGAGAAGAGTATTTTTAATGCCTCCGGCATGATAGGGGACAGTCCTGCAAAGACAATCTATTTCTGGGTATGTATGGATGCTGCCCGGCATGGGCGGGATGCCGGTTCCTACACTTTTGCTGACTGTGGATGTGCTTGGTCATCGCCGTTTTTCCCTGTACAGTATGCGGCGATGCATGATTGCCGTTTATTGAGAGGAGTGCTCCGTTCCTCCCGTCCGGCCAATATTCCCACGCTGTTTACCAACGCGGCGGCGGCGTGGGCTTCCGTCCGTGGGGCGGAGCTGCCGCTTCCCGCCCTGTATGGGGGCGTAGTGCTGATGGGGCTGTGCTTTTATTTGTATGGCATGTGGGAGAATGACCGTGTGGACGCCAGGTGGGATGCCGCCCGTTATCCGGACCGCCCCGTGCCGTGCGGCGCGGTGAGCGTTTCCGTACTGAGGCTGTTGTCTTTGGCGACCGGGTTGTCCGGCCTGGTGCTGAACATGGCGCTGGGCGGGGAATTTGCCGTGGGGGCTTTGTTGCTGATTGTGATTTCCCTGTATAATGTGTTCCATAAACTGTGGAGCGGCTCCATTGTTTTGATGGGGTTGTGCCGCGGGGTGTGGGTGCTGGCCGCCGGCCTGGCATTTGCCCGTTCGGGTGGAGAGTCCGTTCCTCCTCCGGCCTTGCTGTGGTATGCTTTCGGCCTGTTTTTGTTTACCTGCGTGATTTCCGCCGTAGCACGGCGTGAGGCGGGCAGGCCCCGGGTTCAAAGGGCTGTGACGGTGCTGCTTTCCGGCATGTGCCTGTTTGATGCGGTATGGCTCCTGAGTTTCGGTTCCCTGCTGTGGCTTGGTTCCGTCTTATTATGGGCGGGAATGCGGCTGCTGCAGAAGCTCGGCTGCCGGGCCACATAGGTTTGAGTTGAATTTACATGGGAAGTGTGCATGATCTAACGCGAGAAAGAGGGTTATGAATGAATTGATCATCAAGATAGGTCCGTTGTTCTGGGTTTTGAGCGTTCTGGCCGTTTATGCGCTGGCGGTTGTCGCGGAGCGGATTTTGTATTTTCACAGGATTCAAATTAATACTGGAGATTTTTTAAGAGGTATTTCCAAGCTGGTAAATGCCGGAAAGACGGATGAAGCCCGGCATGAGGCTTCCATTTTACCGGGACCTGCGGCCCGCGTGGTTTCTTCCGTGCTGGCGCATGCCGGATTGAGGCGTGAAGAACTACGGACTGTGGCAGAGGATTCCGTTCAGATGGAAGTGTTTCAGATTGAAAAGAATATCCGCGGATTGCTGGTAGTGGCTACGGTGAGCCCGCTAGTCGGCGTGCTGGGGACGATCCAGGGGCTGGTGGGATTTTATTCCCAGCCGGGGGTTCTGGAAGGGAAGGCTCCCTCTCTTGCCATGTCGGATGCCGTTTACCAGGCCCTGCTTAGTTCCGCCCTGGGGCTGAGCATTGCTATTCCCGCTTATTTGTTTTATTCCTACCTGGCCTCCCGCTCCCGCCAGATTGTACATTCCCTGGAACGGGCCGGCACGGAGGCCGTTTGCCTGGTGTGTGATGCCCGGCAGAGGCGCGAGGCCGGAGAGAGCATGAATGGCCGGGGCGTGTGAGTGCAACAGGGAAGGAGGAAAGGCATGCAGATCAAGACCCGTTCAACATTGCCCGCCGGGGCGTTTTTCATTCAGGTGGTCGTCCTGCTGGATTTGGTTGTTCTTGTCTGCGTGCTGACGATCATGACTTCCCGTGTGGGAATGGCGTACGGGTATGAGGTAAAGGCTCCTTCTTCCCATTTTCTGATGAATATTGTGGGGGATGTTGAGTTTATTTCAGTTACGGCTGGCGACCAGCCCGCTTTTTATATCGGAAACCGCCTGATTGAAGGCGGGCTGCCCGGCGTTTCCTCAGAATTGGACCGGATTTCCCGGGAGCATGGGGAGAATGGGAGCCGTATGGGGATTGCCCTGCGTTTGGATGATTCCGTTTCACGGGCCCTGGAACAGCAGCTGGTGGATATGGTGCTTGCCAAGGGGATGACGTGTTATATTGCCGCCGAGCCCGCGGATTGATTTTTTCCCTTGTTACCTCATGAAGCTGAATAAAAAGAGCCGGGATAAAATTTTCGACCTTCATTTGGGATTGACGTTTGACTGGAGGGAAACCGGCCTGTTGCGCTGGCGTATTTTTCTGTGGATGCTTTTTTTTGGCGTTTGCGCTTTTGCCGCCGGCCTTTTTGTCCATGTGGAGGTGCCGGAAATCCGCAGCAGGGGAGATCAGCCGGGTGCCGTGGTGCTGCTGCCTGCAGATAATCCGCGCCTGCATCAGTATGTGCTGCGCAATACTCCTCTGCCTGTGAGAGGCCCCGTTTGGGCTGATCCGGTGACGGCCGGCCCGACCGGGGAAATGGGTGTGACTTTGCCTTCTCCGCGTTCCGCAGATACGCCTCTGGCCCCTCTTCCCCCCGTGTCCGTGCCCACTGTGGCGGATCAGGTCTGGCGTATGTGGCAGCATCCGGATTTTCATATACGCGCCATGATGAATCCTTCCTTGGAGATTTCCGGAACATGCATTCCCTATTTGTCTTTTTGTTCCCCGGGGCTGGATGGACGGATTGTTACAGCCGGCTCCCTGTCCGGTTTTTCCAGAAGTGAAGATCACACGGGGCTGAGGAGTGATTTTTTTGTGGTGGTGGATGTATGGGGCGTTCCTTCTCAAGTTTTGTTGCTGGAGTCTTCCGGAAGTAATGGAGCGGATGAGTCCGCAATGAGGTTCGCCCGGTCTTTGCGCTGGGTTCCGTCCCGGGAGCCGCGGAGCGGCACCATGTCCATCGAATGGAAGGAGGAAGAGCCGTGAATATGACCCTCCAGGATTTTTTGATGCGCCTGTTTTTACTGGGCGCCGGCGGTTTTTGCGCTGTGGTATCTGCTTGCCTGGCTGTGGGATGGATACGATCTTTCCTGGAGCGGAGGCGCAAGTTCCAGTGCCGGATATGCGGATTCCGGTTTTATATGGAGAAGGGGAATTCCCGTGCGGAGTGCCCGCATTGCGGTGCGGCCAATAAAAAGAGCTGAAAAAACTCCGGGCAGGAAATGGCACCTGGGACGTTTCCGGCGGCTCTAATAAATCCGCAGAGATTCTTCATCAATGGGGAGCGAGTCCATGCCCAGGTCTTCCGCACCGTGTGTTCCCATTTCTTCCCGAACATAGATGACGTCCACCCGGCTGCTCTTGCCTTCGCCGGAACGGTAGCGGATGCGCGGTTCCCTGATGACGACGGTATTGCCCCCCATGGCCGCAGCTTCCCTGGTGAAGTAGTCGATTAGTTCCTTGTCTTCCATAGAGACATGGACAATGCGCCCTTCCGGCCCGTTAAAATGCCCCACGTTGGTGTATTCCCCCATGGGGTATTCGTCAATGACCAGAACTTCGTTCTGGGGGATGGGCGCACGCGGAGGACCGGAAGTGACCGGCGTCCACGCATTGGGGCCGGAGGGAGAAGAGCAGGCTGTAATCAGGCTTGTAATGAGGCAGAAGGCCGGACTGAAAAAAGGAGCTTTCATGGTTGTCCTGCCGTCAATAATCGGCAGGCGGCACAAAAATGCAACGGTAAACTTCGTTGCCGTCATGAAAGATTTGGACCATGACACGCTCCGGAGTTCTTTTAACGCAATAGGAGTCGTGTTCTTCAGGGATGGGGGGCGCATAACGGCGCGTGCTGCGGCGCGCAAAGACATGCTGGCGGAATACTCCCACGACGGCATGATTGCTCATTTTGACAATGGTATAGTAGTCACTGGTAGGCAGGGTGATGGAAGGAGGAACGTCTTTGGCACTCACGGGCAGAATTATAGATGGCGGCTGAAAACAATGTCGAATCTGAAATGTGGCATGGGATCACGTCCGAAACATCGGCGCATCAGTCCGTGCGTCCCATCATTTCCCGCGTTTCCTGAATAGTATGCGCCTGGGCCTGCCGCGCACTCATGATAGTTGGCTGTCCAAAGCTTTGTCTCTTGGCTTCAATGTCCCGGTTGACAGTGTGGCCGAGACGCTTGTCCGCATCTTTCCAGGAGCGTCCATGAAAGTCGGATTGCTGCGTGGCGTATTGTTTGGAGGCATCCTGCCAGGAGTGGGTATTTACTCCCCTGGCGCGGGCGATGAAGTCCGGTGTTTCCAGTTTATCATCCGTGAAGGATTTGATGCCGTCCCATTTCTTCGTTTCAAACCGGGTGGAGGCACCGTCAAATTTCTTTTTTTCAAAGGATGCGGTTTCAAAAGCCTTTTTTTCGATTTGAGACGTGTTGCCGCTGTACCGGAGCCCTTCAAAGGAACTCCGTTTTTGGGACACCATCCTGGTGTTTCCTTCCTTGTCCGTCTGCTGGCCGAAGCCGCCGGCGAATTTCGCTTCCAGGGCATCCATCAGCTCTGCGTCCGTTTTTTCCGAATCAGGGCGTTGCCGGGGCTGAAAGTTTGTAGCTACCGTGCGTTCTGTAGCACAGGAGCAAAGTGCTGCTACGGTGATCAGAAGAAGGTGCTGTATCCGGAACATGCTCACGTTCCCTTATATTCCCGAATGCCGCGCAAATTGCAAACAAAAAGACGCCTCCATTGCTTGATGGAGGCGCCCGGAGTAATCTGTCTGATCCCTGTGGGGATTACTTGGAGGCGGTCAGCTTGGCGACCTGATCCTTCAATTCCTTGCCAACCTTGAATTTGACAACGGAGCGGGCCGGAATCGGCACATCCTGGTCGGGATTTTTGGGGTTGCGGCCTACTTTGGGCTTCACTTCCTTCACCTGGAAGGTTCCGAAATTGCGAATCACCACACGGTCGCCTTCAGCAAGGGTGCTGGAGATAATGTCCACGGCACGCTGTACGATGTCGAACACTTCAATCTGAGTGAAGTTGGTTTCGGCGCTGATTTTGTTAACGAGGTCTCGTTTTGTTAATGTTTTAGCCATATGGAGTGCAGAATGATATGAATGTATGAGTTTTATAGTTCAGCGTGCATGATTTGTCTCCTAAAAAATCACATAATCCGTGGCATGCTTGATTTTTACGTCCTCAACCGCGTGATGCGGGAATTTTGCTTGACCGGAATGGTTGGGATGCTTCCATTGCTTGCCCCGGAGTGTTCCGGCTCCGGGAAGGATATATGCGAACCACGTTTACAACCATGCTGACTGACGCCCAGGCCGGAAGGCTTGAGTCCATTCTTGAGGAAAAGGGGTTTGAAAGAAGAGAGGTTCCCTATGCGCGTTTTTCATTTGCCGGGCCTTCCCTGCTGGCGACGGTTTACGAGAAGAAGAACAAGCTTCTTCTGCAGGGAAAGGGAACGGATGATTTTATAGAGTTTACGCTGGAACCGCAGGTGACCGGAGTTTTGGCCCAGCCGGAAGAGATGGAAGAAGGCGGCGGTTTTGTTCCCCACTTCGGGATTGACGAGAGCGGAAAGGGAGATTACTTCGGCCCGCTGGTGGTGGCCGGCGTTTATGTGGACGGGGGCATCGGCGCCGCATTGCGCAAGCTGGGCGTTTGTGACAGCAAGCTGGTAGGGTCTTCATCCAGAATCCGTTGCCTGGCGGAGGGGATCCGCAGGGTGCCGGGCATCCGGTTTCATCTGGTAAGCATTGGCCCGGAACGGTATAACCAGCTTTATCCGGAGTTCGGGAATTTGAACCGTTTTCTCGCCTGGGGGCATGCTACGGTGATTGAGGGGCTGGCGGCCAAGGTGCCGGATTGTCCCATGGCATTGAGCGACCAGTTCGCCAATCCGTTTGTTCTGAAGAGGGCGCTTGCCGCCAAAAAGGTGTGTGTCCGGCTGGAACAGCGTGTCCGGGCGGAGAGTGATGTTGCTGTGGCTGCGGCATCTATTCTGGCGCGCGAACGTTTTGTGAACTGGATGGATGCGGCGGGAGAGGGCGCCGGCATGAAGTTGCCGCTGGGAGCTTCCGGCCAAGTGGTGAAAGCTGCGCGCCAGCTGGTGGCCCTGCATGGGGAAGAAATGCTGCCCAAGGTGGCCAAGATGCATTTTAAGACCACACGGAATGTGTTGAAGTAGGGAATCAGGCCGGAGTGGCGCAAGGGGGCGCTTCTTTTTTCCATTTCCCGTCTCCTACGGAAAGGACGGTGATTCTGACTTTGTCCAGCCCATGGTGCTTCATGTCCAGCCGTTCTGCGGCTTCTTCACTAAGATCTATGATTCTGTTTTTGATGAAGGGGCCCCGGTCGTTTACGCGGACTTTTACGGTTTTGCCTGTTCGAAGGGATTGAACGAGCACTTCGCACGGGAGGGGAAGGGTGGGATGCGCTGCGTGCAGATGCCAGGGGCGCACGTTTTCTCCGATCGCCGTTTTTCCGCTGACGAGCCCCCAAAGGGCGCATTCATTGTAATGGGAGGCAATTCCCGTTTGTTCATACGCCAGCGCCTGTTCCACGTTCATGGGATGGTAGCGGTGCCCCCGGATGGTATAGGGGCGGGTCATGTAGCCCGGATAATCCCGGCTTTTGGGAGAGGATGAGCAGGATGCCAGCCATAGCAGCCCGGCCAGCACGGACATTCCCCTGAGGATACCTGTCTGCATGATTTTATTATATGGACGGGGTGATGATGAAATGCAAGACGCGGGCGCGTTTTTCCGCCCGTGAGAAGCAGTCTTCCGGAAGTGGCGTGATGTTTCCCGGTGCCAAGCGGGCCGGCTTTTCATTGCCGTTTCTATTTTGATTTTGGTTGACTTGGCTGGTTCGCTTGCGTAGCGTTGATGCGATTCTGGGAACTTACTACAATAATAGATAACATAATGAGCAGGCAGGCATTTTATCCGCATCTCTCAGTGGATTGTGTGTTGATCGGGTTCGATGAAGAAGGTTTGAAAGTCCTTCTGGTTGAGAAGACGCAATTTGAACCTGGCCATACCGGCGCCATTTCCAAATTGCCCGGCGATTTGATTTATGAGGAGGAAGAACTGGATGCCGCTGCCCGCCGCGTTTTGTTTGACATGACCGGCATGTCTTCCCCCCATTTGGAACAGTTCCATACCTTCGGTGCGCCATCGCGCATCAAGAATCCGGAGGACAGGGCATGGGTGGAGGCTGTTTCCGGCCAGAAGATAGGACGCCTGGTGACGGTGGCCTACATGGCCATGCTCAGGATTTCCACCAAGCTGCGCAAACTGATGGAAAGCCACAAGACCCGCTGGGTTCCTGTAGATGATTTGCCGGAACTGGCGTTTGATCACCGGGATATTATTGACCTGGCGCTGGAGAGAGTGCGTTCTTCCGTGAAGAAGGAGCCTGCGCTGATTTATGACATGCTGCCTGCCAAGTTTACGGCTCTTCAGCTCCGGCGGCTGAATGAGGAGATTCACGGCAAGCCCATGGATGTGCGTAATTTCCACAAAAAGATCGCTTCCCGCCCCTACATTGTGCCGCTGGATGAGAAGGAGGAGGGGGTTCCCCACCGCGCCGCGCGCTATTACCGTTTTGACCGTAAAATTTATAATCGCCTTTATTGCCGGAGCTGACGGTTCCGGGCCGTTCTGGCTTATTTTTTCCGTTTTTCCGGGCCTCTTCCCGCCATGCTTGCGGGGAGAGGGTCTTCTCGTTTGACAGAGTCCGTTTTGTAACGCATCTTATCCGCACGTTGATTCCCATGATAAATCCGGCCTTTATTCCAGACGATTTTTTCAAGGTGCTGGCGCCTTCTGATATTTTTGGCGCGGATGGTCCGTTTGAGGTTGATTTGGGGTGTGGGGACGGAGGATTCCTGCTTCAGATGGCGGCCCATTATCCGGAGCGCCGTTTTCTGGGAATAGAACGGCTTTTGGGCCGCGTACGGGGGGTTTGTTCCCGGGCGGCCGTCCGCGGGTTGGATAACGTGAAGGTGTTTCGCGTGGAAAGCCGTTACTTTCTGGAATGGATGATGCAGCCCGGCTGCATTTCCCGGCTGCATTATTTATGTCCGGATCCTTGGCCCAAGGAGAGGCATCATAAGAACCGGCTGGTGCAGGAGGATTTTCTTCCCGTGCTTCACCGTTCCCTGTCCGATGGCGGGGAGTTCCTGTTCAAGACGGATCATGAAGGATATTTTCTGTGGGTGCTGGACCATGTGGCGCGCAGCGGTCTGTTTAGCCGTGCCAGTTGGGATGAGGACGAATTTTTTTATCCCCGTACGGATTTCCAGCTTCAATGGGAGGCCATGGGAAAGCCGATTTACCGCGCCCGCTTTATCAAATTGCAGAAAGTCTGATTCCGATGCCTTTTATACTTCATCAGAAAGATTCCTCCACGGCTGCGCGCCTGGGGTCGCTTGAGTTGCCGCATGGACGGGTTCCCACCCCCATTTTCATGCCGGTGGGAACGCAGGGTTCCGTGAAAACCATGCATCCGCAGGATTTGGAGATGCTGGGAGCTGAGATTATTCTGGGAAATACCTATCATTTGTCCCTGCGCCCCGGTTCCGCTTTAATTAGGCAAATGGGCGGATTACACAAATTTTCCTCCTGGAACCGCCCTATTTTGACGGATTCCGGCGGGTTTCAGGTCTGGTCCCTTGCCAAGCTCCGTAAAATTACGGAAGAAGGGGTGCGTTTCCAGAACCATTTGGACGGGGCGTACATGATGCTGAGCCCGGAGCGGTCCATGGAGATCCAGGCGGACTTGGGCAGTGATATCGCCATGCTGTTTGACGAGTGCCCCCCTTATCCCTGCGACAGGAAGTACGCGGAAGTCTCCCTGGGGTACACGCTTCGTTGGGCCCGCCGCTGCAAGGCGTGGGTGCAGGAACATCGCCCCCGTTCCGGGGAAGGGCGTCAGCACCATTTCGGTATTGTGCAGGGTTCCGTGTATGCGGATTTAAGAAAGAAGTGCGCGGAAGAACTGGCCGCCATGGATTTTGACGGGTACGCCATCGGCGGCGTTTCCGTGGGAGAGCCGGAGGATGAAATGCTCCGCGCCATTGATCATTCCGCTCCCTGGCTGCCGGAGGAGAAGCCCCGGTACGCCATGGGGCTGGGCACCCCCCCCCAATTGCTGGAAATGATTGCCCGCGGCGTGGATATGTTTGACTGCGTAATGCCTACCCGCCTGGCTCGCCACGGCGTGGCGCTGACTCCGGACGGCCCCATGCATATCAAGAATCAGCGCTGGGCGACGGATTCCCGCCCAATTGACCCGGAGGGACATCCGCATGTCACGCAATTTTCCCGCGCTTACGTGCGGCATTTGTTTAAAGCCGGTGAAATACTCGCTTTAAGATTGCTTTCTTTTCAGAATCTGGAATTCTATCTCCGGCTGATGGCCCAGGCGCGCGAGGCCATAGCCGCCGGCACGTTCGGTTCCTTCAAGGATTCGTTTATCGCGCGGTATAAAGCAAACGACATTTTATGAATATCTTTATGTTAGCACAGGCTCAGGATGCGGCGGGCGCCGCCGGGCAGGAACCCGCAAATGTGTTTCAGCAGATTCTCGCCAGCCCCATGTTCATGTTTGTGATTATCATCGTCCTGTTCTGGGTGATGCTGATCCGTCCCCAGAGGAAGGCGCAGAAGGAGCAGCAGGCGCGCATCGCAGCCCTGCAGCGCGGGGACAAGGTGATTACAAACGCAGGGCTGCACGGTTTTGTGGAGAAGGTGAATGAGCGCACCGTTTCTCTCAAGATTGCGGAAGGCGTGGTGATTGAATTGGAAAAGAACGCGATCGTTCAAGTGGAGAAGTAAGTTTTTCCGCTTTCCGTACGTTTCCTGCATCCGCCCGTGTCGCCCGCCGGCAGGGGCGGATGTTTATTTTTGAAACCGTCTTTTTCCGGCGGGGTTAGTAAAAGTGGTTATGAGATTGCCCCACATGTTTCTCTTGTCATGTTCCGCAGCGCTGGCGTTCGGTCTGTTTCCGTTTGCGGCAGGGCAAGCCGTGTCTTCCGGCGACCGCAGGAGAATGGAAACTGCCCCCAGGCCCGGACTGGAATGCCTTCAGGTGACTTTGCTCATCCGCCAAATGGTTTTGGACCGCTATGACAGCACGGGTACGGGAATTTTGTCCGAACAGGACAAGGCCCGGTTGGTGGAGGATGCCCGCTCTGCGCGGAGGGAGGCCAGAAAAGCCTTCCTGAGGAAGTTTGATAAGGATGGGGACGGAAGGCTTTCCCCGGAAGAGTACAGGGCTTTCCGGGAACATGTAGAGAAGCGGCGCGGGGTGCGCAGGCCGGATGCCGGGCCGGACAAGAGAGACGGAATTCCGTTTTACCCTCCCGCCGAGAGGAAGGAAATTCCTCCGCCCCCCCCTCCGGCAGAGGGGTTGGAAATGCCCATGGTGGAAATTCGCACGGTGGGACGGAAGCGCTTCATGGTTGCTCCCGGATTGTTTCTGCTGACTCGTAACATGTTGCTGCAGAATTATGATGCCAACGGGAACGGCCGCATTGATCCGGAGGAACATGCCGTTGTCATGAAAGATGCCGCGGCTCTGTACCAGGCCAAAATGAAGGAAATGATGGAGCTTTACGATTTGGACCAGGACGGTGTGCTCAGCCCGGTGGAGAGAGAGCAGGCTCTGGCGGACAGCCATAAAGACAGCCCTTTGTATGCCATGGAAGAACCGGACGATATTGATTTGTTCATCCGGGCCAATATTAGTGAAGTGCTACTGAAGGAGTCGCCGGTGGATGCCGGGGATGACAAGGATAAAGGTACGGAGTAATTTATTCTTCATGATGGGGATTCCTCTGGAACCGGAACAGGGCTTTCTTCAGTATCTGGAGGTGGAAAAGCAGGCTTCTCCTCATACGGTGGAGGTGTACGCCCGCGCCTTGCGCCAGTTCAGGGCCTGGGCGGCTGATTCATTCCCAGGGTGGGAGAATTGTACGCCGGACCAGATGAGGGACTGGCTTTTCCAGGAGCTGAAGGATGAAGCCGCCACGTCTTCCATCCGGCTGAGGTTTGCCGCCTTGCGCAGTTTTTACCGTTTCATGATGCGGAGGCACGGGCTGGAGACGAATCCGATGACGGGCGTTTCCCTTCCCAGAAGGAAGAAAACGCTTCCCGTTTTCCTGACACTCAACCAGATGTTGGAATTGTTGGAGCTTCCCTATAAGACGGCCGTTCCCGCCAATGCTCCCGCATGGCTTCCCTACCGTGATGCCGCCATATTGGAACTTTTTTATTCCTGCGGGATGCGCCTGAGTGAACTGGTGGGGCTGGATGTCGGCAGTGTGGACCACCGTTTCCGGGGCGTGAAGGTAATGGGGAAAGGGCGCAAGGAGCGCATCCTGCCTGTGGGAACTCCTGCTCTGGCTGCTCTGGAAACTTATGTTTCCATGGCCTGTCTGCCGAAGAATTCCCCCTTGTTTGTCTCCCGTATAGGAACCCGGTTAAGCGCTCGCTCCGTGCAGATGATGCTGAACAAATATGTGAAGCTGTCTTCCATTCCTTTTACCATTTCTCCCCATAAGATCAGGCATACATTCGCCACGCACATTTTGGAGGCAGGGGCGGATCTCCGTTCCGTCCAGGAACTGCTGGGCCATGCTTCCTTATCCACTACCCAGATTTACACGCATGTGACGCGTGCCAGAATGGCGGAAGTTTACAGACAGGCGCATCCCAGGGCATAAGGGTTTTTTTGTTTCATGAAGGAAGAACTTATGTTCGCAGGTATTCTGCTTCTTTCCCAGGCATCTCCGGGGCCCGACCAGGCTTTTGTTACCCGGAGCACGCTGGCTTACGGCTTTGGCGCGGGAGTGATGGCTGCTTTGGGCATTGGTACCGGAATAGTTGCCCATGCTGCACTGGCTTGTACAGTAGGAGCATCCGTTTTTCACAGTTTCCTGGGGGTGGGGCTGTTTTGCGTCGCTTCCTGCTGGATGCTGTATTTGGCATGGAAAATATGGCCGAGGGGGAGGAATGCTTTCCTTGCCGGGTGCGGGGATATTTCCCCGGCTTCTTGTATTTACCGTGATGCTCTGGTGACTAACCTGATGAATCCCAAGGCCACGTTTTTCTTTGTGGCTCTTTCCGCTCCGCTGTTGGAAAAAATCATGATCCTTCCGATGCTCTTTTTATCTGTTTTTTAATCGTGGCGACGGGAACGGCGGGCTGGATTTTGTGGGCTCTTGTTTTTCGGTGGCAGCCCATTCGTTCCTTTTACGGACGGTATGCCGGAATACTGGATGGAATATTGTCCCTTGTGCTGGCGGGGTTCGGATTCAGCATGCTGTATTCTTTTGGCCGCATGGCGGTGGAAAATTTTTCCTGATGCAGAAATGGAGGAGAGGCTTTTTTCCTGTAAAAATAACTCTGGTATTGACAATGACTCCATTATATCGCATACATCTGCACCCGCTGTGGAAAGCCGAACGCGCACGCATGTGAGTGGCAAGGCGCGCAAGTTTTCCATTAACACCTTTTATTTATAATTGATATGGCAGTAGCAATCAGACTCAACCGTCAGGGTTCCAAGGACCGTCCTTACTACAAAATCGTCGTTGTCGACAGCCGCGCGCGTCGTGACGGCCGTTACATTGAGCAAGTGGGCTCCTATGACCCCATGAAGGAAGGCGTCAACTATACCATCAATCTGGAAAAGGTTGACAAATGGCTTGCCAACGGAGCACAGCCCTCTGAAACGGTGAATTCAATGATCCGTAAGGCCCGTAAGGCTTAAGCCTTTTCCGGTGCATTATTATTTTCCTGAAGGCGTTCCTTTAATGGGGATCGCCTTTTGTTGTTTCTTGTGCGTGGAGCGGGAAAAAGGGCTTCCCCGGAAGCGCTTGCGTTAGGATGAATCAGAAAGAGAAAATTTCCCGCTCAAGGAAAAACGGGTCGGCATTATTGCCGTCGGGACCGGAATACTCTGGCGGATTCCAGAATGCCGAATGCGATTTCATGGATGTGGAGATTGGCCGTATCAATGGTCAAGTGCGCCGTTTCCTGGTAAAAATCATGCCGTTCATTCATGAGATGTTCCAGCACGGCCTTGGGATTGGGTTGTTGGAGCAGGGGGCGGTTGGTGCATCTGGAAATACGCTGGTACAGGATGTTTACGTCTGTATGGAGCCAGACGACGAAGCCCAGTTTTTTCAGTAGCAGCCGGTTTTCCGGTCTGATAATGATGCCTCCTCCTGTGGAAATAATGCGGCTTTGTGCGGCGGCCGTCTGAAGCTGTTGCAGGATTCCGGTTTCCAGGTCTCGAAAATGTGATTCCCCATGAATTTTGAAAATCTGCGGAATGTGCATTCCCGTCTGGCGTTCGATTAACTGGTCCGTATCCGTAAAACCAAGGTTCGTTTCCCGGTGCAGTTCCTTTCCGATGGTAGTTTTGCCGCATCCCATCAGCCCGATCAGGATGATGTTTGGCAAGGATGTTGATGCGGCCCTATTCATGGCTTGATTGTACTCAATCCGGTAGCGTGAGAAAACAACTTTTTAGCGGAATGGCCTTTTCCTGCGCCAGCTTTCACTCGGGGAAGTCCGTAAGGGTGGAGTGAAGTAAAGGCAGTTGGAAAAAGAGAGGGGAAGTATGAGGCCGCAGGACGTGCTCTTATTCATTTGTCTGTTTTCTCCTTTCAGGGGAAGGAGGTCTTGCTTGACGCAGGAGCTTCTTCAGGCAAGGATAAAGCCATGCAAACCGAATTGTTCGAGGTAGATCCCCTGTCAGACAACCGCAAACTGTATGCCCGTGCGGCGGAAGCTCTGGGTGCGGGCGCGCTGGTAGGGATTCCCACGGAGACTGTATACGGCCTGGGGGCGGATGCCTTGAACCCGGAAGCGGTAGCAAGGATTTTTGAAGCCAAGGGAAGGCCTTCTTTTGATCCGCTGATTATTCATGTGCATCATGGGAGTGAGGTGGAAAAATATACCGCCGTTCCGGAGGGGCTGAAAGATCTGGTGCATACGCTTGCCTCCAGATTCTGGCCGGGGCCGCTGACCTTGGTGTTGCCAAAGGCGGATATCATTCCGGATATTGTAACCAGCGGCCTTCCTACGGTGGCCGTTCGCGTAAGCGCTCATCCTGCCATGCGGGGGGTGGCGAAAGCGCTGGGGCGTCCTATAGCTGCGCCCAGCGCCAACCGCTTCGGCCATATCAGCCCTACTTCCGCCTCTGCCGTACAGAAGGAATTGGGGGGCAGTATTGAAATGATTCTGGATGCCGGAGCCTGTTCCGAGGGGCTGGAAAGCACGATTGTGCGCCCTGTGCTTGACGAGAAGGGCAAGCCCTCTTTGGAATTGCTGCGTGAGGGGCCGGTGACCCGGGAACAATTTCGCAACCTGGTCAAGGTGGTGCGCCGCAAGCCTTCCTGCCGTCCTGTTTCGGAAGAATCTCCGGTGGATGCGCCGGGGCAGCTCACCAGCCATTACGCCCCGCGCAAACCTATGCTGCTGCTGGAACCGGGGGAAAATTTTGCCCCGGTGGAGGGGGTGAAGTACGGCTTGCTTTCCTATGAAGGAACGTCCGCTCTTGCCCGGGAAGGGGACTGGGCGGAAGTGGTAGCCATGAGTCCCGGCAGCGGGCGGCTGGCAGAAGCTGCCGTGCGCCTGTTTGCCCTGATGAGACAGATGGATGAAAATGAAGCTATTGACGTCATTGTGGCGGAATCCGTTCCGGAATCCGGCCTGGGCCGCGCTATTATGGATCGCCTGCGACGCGCTTCAGCCGTCAGGGAATAACTTGCCCACGGTTTGCAAAACATGTTAAAGTCATTGCAGATTCCTTTTTGATTTTATGGCCGCTACGTTATTTGAAAAAATCTGTTCAGGGGAAATCCCCGCGGACATCGTATATCAGGATGACCTGTGTGTTTGCTTCCGGGACATTAGTCCACAAGCACCGGAACATTTGCTGCTTGTTCCGCGCAAGCCCATTCCCCGCCTTTCCGAGGCCGGGGAGGAAGATGCCGCCCTTCTGGGACACATGATGCTGGCAGTCGGGCGGATTGCCCGGACTCTTCATCTGGATGAAGGTGGCTTTCGCCTGGTCATCAACAATGGGCATGACGCCGGGGAAGCTGTCCCCCATTTGCACATGCATCTGTTGGCAGGCCGCAAGCTGGAATGGCCTCCCGGTTAGGCCGGAGCGAATTCGGGCATTGCCTGAAAGAGGGACGGATGTGTCATTTTCCATGAATGGTGCCGCCCTGCCTGCTTGTCAGGCATTAAGTATGCCTGTAAGATATACTCATGAAAAGATTGCTGGTAGAACTGGAGAACTTGCCGGAGGCAGGGAAAAAATACAGCGGTGAACTGGATTCTGAAATTTTCGGCATTGATGATGAAGAGGTTACTTCCATTGGGCCTCTTGCTTTTGATCTGCATGTGCAGAGATTTGAAAATGAATTGTTTGTAAGAGGCAATATTTCCGCCCCCTTTAAATTCCGCTGTGTGCGTTGCCTGGGCTACTTTGACTACGTGGTGGAAGTTTGTGATTTCGCGGCTTCTTTCCAGATTGATTCACAGAATGTTGTGGATGTTTCAGATTCCTTGAGGGAAGAAATAGTTCTGGATTTTCCGGCATACCCGAAGTGTGCTGACGGAGGCATGGAAAACGACTGTATGGCGAAAACTCCGTATTTTGGAGTGGACAAAGAGGGGGGAACGGGTGTAAACAGTTCTGCCCCGATCAGGAATAGCGGCGTGTGGGACGCCCTCAATGAACTGGGAGATCATCATTAATCACCTTTTTACCAACTAAAATTATGGCAGCACCTAAGCGCAGAACGTCCAAGATGAAGCAGCGTACCCGCCTTGCCGCTCAGGCATGGCGCGCGCCGAAGCTCCGCAAGTGCCAGAATTGCGGCAGCAGCACCCCCGGCCATACCGCCTGCCCCAATTGCGGTACGTACACGACCCGTTCCGGCAAGGAAATTGTGGTGAAAGCGGAAGCGTAAGTTCCGCGGGCGCCGCATTTGCCTTGAAAATTATCGCCGTATTGCGGCGCTATCATATAGACTTTCCAGCCGCTTTTGCTTCGCAAAGCGGCTGAACTTGCTTGAAGCGGACTGTTTTTTCTGCTAACACATTTCTTCAACAGATAATATGAAGATTGCACTGGATGTGATGGGCGGCGACAACGCGCCCGGTATTAACGTGGACGGGGCGAAGCGGGCCCTGCAGGATTTTCCTCTCATTGAAAAAATTTATCTTGTGGGAAGGGAAGAAACGGTGCGCAGCTCTTGTGACCGCTGGGGGCTTTCCGGCCCGCGCGTGGAGATCGTTCCGGCTGCGGAAGTTGTGGAAATGAATGAATCCGGATTGCTGGCGGTGAGAAAGAAAAAAAATTCATCCATGTCCATTTCCGTGGATCTGGTCAAGTCCGGAGATGCGGATGCCGTGGTCAGCGCGGGCAATACGGGGGCGGCTGTAGCGGCTGCCACCGTCAAACTGAGGTTGCTGGATGGTGTGGAACGTGCGGGCATTGTGACCCAGCTTCCGAATGAATTCGGAGTCTGCAATGTGACTGATACCGGAGCCAACCCGGATGCCAAGCCCCGGCATTTGGTAGGGTATGCCGTTATGGCCAGCATTCTGGCGCGTTCTGTTTACGGCAAACAGATGCCTAAGGTGGGAGTTATGAGCAATGGCTCTGAAGATGAAAAGGGAACAGATTTTACCAAGGGAACTTTTTGTCTGTTGAAGCATTTGGAGGAGCGCGGTGCGCTCCCTTTTAAATTCGTAGGAAATGTGGAAGGCCACGATCTTTTTGAACATGAAATAGATGTGGCTCTGACAGACGGTTTTACCGGAAACGTCCTGTTAAAAACATGCGAGGCTACCGCCAAGGCTTTCAGCAAATGGCTGAAAGAGGAACTTAAGGCAAACCCGTTCCGTATGGTTGGAGCTGCCTGCGCCTCCGGAGCATTCCGTGCCATGAAAGCGCGCCTTTCTGCGGACTCCGTAGGGGGAAGCCCTCTTCTGGGCGTCAGGGGCGTGACCATCATTGCGCATGGCAGTTCTACCCCTGTAGCCATTCGCAATGCCCTGAGAGTTTCCATGGAAATGGTGCAGCAGGGCGTCAACCCCCTCATAGAAGAGGAGATGGCCCGGCTGGGCACTATTCCGGAGGTTGCCGAAGTGTACCCCAAATAATTATCATGTTTCATTTTCTGAAAAAGCATGCCGCCGCAGCGGCAAAAGAAAGTGCCTCCCCGGAAGGGGCTGCCTCCGTGTCCCGTTCAGCCGGTGACCGTTTGGATTCCAGCCTGGCGGTATCCGTCGGGTTGTGCGTGCTGGTTTTCATCGTGCTTCAATGGATGGGCAGTTACAGTCCCCACTGGGGAAAATCCATATGGCATCATGTGTCGGAAGCTTTTCTGCTTTTTTCCGTGACGCTGGCGCTGATGCCTATGTACTGGTTATGCGCCGGTTCCCTGCGCAGGAAAAACAAAACCTTTGTCGTCACGTGGGGGGCGGTTCTGGTCCAGCTCCTGTTTTTTGGTCTCATCCGGCATGTAACGGCTGACATTACTTCCGATATAGGCAATGAACTTTTGTACCTTCCCTATATGATGGCTCCGTTGGTTGTCACGGTGCTGCTGGGACCTCTTCTGGGCATGTTTGCCACTATTTCCATCTGCATGCTTGGCGGATTTTTCATTCTGCCGGAGCAATATGCTCCGGAAAAGCAGGTCCAATTCTGGATTCTGAGCTCTCTCTCCGGCATGCTTACCGTGTTGCTTACCCATAACCTGCGGAATCGTGCCCAGTTGCTGCGAGCGGGCTTCTTTGTGGGGCTGCTTGTCATGGTGCTGTGTTGCATCATGGGTGTCATCAATCTCCAGGCATGGGACTACAACCTTACTGGAGTTCTGGTTTGCCTGGCCGTGGCTTTTGGCGTAAGCATGCTGACCAGCGTGCTGATCAGCGGTGTCCTGCCTATCATAGAAGGAGCTTTTAAAATCATTACGCCCATTTCCTGGCTGGAAATGGCGGATATGAACCGCCCTCTCATGAAAAGGCTGCAAATGGAAGCTCCGGGAACCTTTCACCATTGCCTGATGGTTGCCCAGCTGGCGGAAGCTGCGGCGGAAGCCATTGGGGCCAATCCCATTGAATGCCGGGTGGAGGCCTACTACCATGACATTGGCAAGATGCAAAACCCCCTTTATTTCATTGAAAATATCATGGACGGCCCCAATCCCCATGATGAGCTGACGCCCAGCATGAGCGCCCGTATCATCATCGACCACGTTCAGGACGGGGTGGCATTGGCCAGGGAGAACAACCTTCCGCGTCCTTTGGTGGACGTTATAGAGCAGCATCACGGCACGTCACTGGCTTACTTCTTTTACCGGAAAGCCCTCCAATACCGTGATGAGATTCTGAGCCGCGTGGAAAGCGGCCTGGCGTCTCCGGATGACGTCCCGGAGGTGGTGGAATCCAACTTCCGTTACAAGGGGCCCAACCCGCAGAGCAAGGAAACGGGAATCGTCAGCCTGGCGGACATCGTGGAAAGCGCCACGCGCTCCATGGGTAAAATTTCCTGTGAGGAAATGCAGAAAAGGGTGGATGAACTTTTGAAGCAACGGGTGGTGGACGGCCATTTGGACGATTGCGGCCTTACCTTCGGAGATCTCAAAAAGATTCGCAACAGTTTCATTAAGACGCTGAAAAGCATCCACCACAACCGCATTGCCTATCCTTCCCACAATCCGGAGGCAAAAATTGAGAAAAATGCTTTCTCTGATGTGTCCGTCAGGGAAAAAGAAGAGAAAGCGGTGAAAAAGGAAGGTGAAGGCAAAGCCGTTCCTGAAATCATGGAGTTGCCCGATGCCGGAACCCTTCAAGAGGGAAAATCCACGGAAACGGAGATGAAGAACGGAGCGGATGCGGAGGAAAATGAAACCGAATCTTGAACTCTACAATCATTTGGGGGAGGGGAGGCTCAGTTCATCCGTTACGGATGCCCTGATTGGAGCCTTGGAGAGTTGTCTTCCGTCCGTGTTGGCGTTGCCTGAAGGTCCTGTCCCCGTACTTTCCGGATTGGATGAAGTAGAAATCAGCGTGGTTTCCGATGACGTCATCCGGGATGTGCATGCCCGTTTTTTGAATGATCCGACGGCGACGGATGTCATTACTTTTCCGCATGGAGACGGAATAGGAGAGATCATCGTCAGCTTTGATACCGCTATCCGGCAGGCTTCGGAATTCGGAGAACCTGTTTTCAGAGAACTTTTCCGGTACATGGTGCATGGTCTTCTGCATCTGCACGGATATATAGATACGGAACCGGAGGAACGGGAACGCATGTTTTCCTGTCAGGAGCCTCTGGTGCGGAAGTTTGGAGCGACCCTGGTGGACATACCTTTTACGCATGACCGCTGCTCCGGCGCTTAAAGCGCGCTTTTCAAAGATCCGGGCTTGCCAAGTTGAGATGAACTCTGTTACTCTTTTGCCGCATCATGCGTCCATAGCTCAGTTGGATAGAGCAACTGCCTTCTAAGCAGTGGGTCACTGGTTCGAATCCAGTTGGACGTGCCATTTTTTAACCCCGTATTCTTTTTAAGAATACGGGGTTTTTCATGCGATAAGAGCTTTTTCACCAAAAGCCGGCTTTCTTAAAAATGGAGAGGCAAGGTAAGTATGGTTAACTCTGGTGAACAGGCTGCATAGAAGCACTATTACGCATGGTTCGGACTGTTTTTCCAATCAATAGTGATTGATTTTCGAAACTGGAGGGATGATGTAATGTGGCTGAAGATTTTTTCTCTGTATTGAGAGATAGGATAGTCTGTGGCCGTCGTGATAAAAGGAACAAAAAAATGAAAGGGTTCCGTGAAAGATTAAGAAGAATGGCCCGGAAGGCCAGGCTGGCGGAGAACCTGCGATGTTTTAGAAAAATACCGGCATGGGTATGCAAACAGTGCATTTTCAGAAATGCTCCCGTGGAAAAGAAAATTTGAACTTTTGAATAATTCTTATTTTATCCGGCGGTGGCGAATCTCTCCGGTATTGGTAATACGGGAGTATGGAGACGTCTTTGAATATTCATCCTGAGTGAGTACATTAACGCATAACTCCAGGATTTTATGCATGCCGTACATAGGAAGATCTATGTCCGGATGTAGTTTCTGGAATTTGTGAACAATTTCCATTTCCGTTTCCGGAAAATTCACGGGAATGGTATTGGGAAGCTGAACTTTCCACGACTCGCCTTCACTCATCAGCTTATCGATAAAGAGATATTGGGTGACAGGAATGTTACCGCGTGCAGTAAACCAGGTATGTACGGTGCGGACGGAAACGCGGCATTGTTCCGCAAGCCATCGGCGTGTTTTGCCGTGAGCCCGGAGCCATTCCTTGATTCTGAGTTTTTTCGGGTCACATTCTTCCGTATTGGAAGGTGGATTCAGATCTGAATCGGAAACCAGGCCTGGAATGATGCGGGAAAGCGCTTTTTTGGTATTGGCCGATATTTTACGAACGCTCATCTGTGCGTAAAAAGTTTGCGGCCGGATGCCTATCTCCTCCGCCAATTGATAGGACTTGCGGTTTTGGCTTTGTAGCCACTCCTTCACCAAAATGCGTATATCGTCGTCAGACATGAATTTGTGCAGATTTGTAATGAAAGAAAAGATAGGGAAGAGGCGATAACAACACTATTTTCTCTTTCTCTGGAATCGATCCGGAATATCGGATCCTCTTTTCAGCTTCTGCTTTTGATGCTGGAAAGAGCATCCAGTGCTTCACTCGCCCATTCCGGAACGGTCAGGCCATGGCGTTCAGCTTCATTCCTGAACTTTTCATACTTTTGAGGAGTAACGGGAACGTGGATGCTGTTCGGATTTTTTGTTTGAGCCAGGCGTGCCTGTTGTAACGCGCCAAGACATCTGATAGAACTACGACAAGTATCTTATATAACTTGTCTGTCTGCCAGCTCCGTGCAGGAGGTCTGCATCGACTCTGCCTCCCCCTTACAAGCGGCCAGCAGGTCACCCCAATCCACCGTCTCGTCGTCCTCCCTGGCCACACCCTCCCGGAGCATCCTCTCCCTGGCGTCGGCCAGCAGGTGCATCACCCTGGCCCGCTCGCTGGCGGGTTGATCGGGCATGCGGGGGCTGCCGGTAATCACCACGGCAAACCTGGCCGCGTAACTCTCGGCGCTTACCGTGCGGCTGGGCCAGCACCAGGCCGTCCATACACTCCACGGGGAACGTTTGCGCCATGGCTCATCAATGCGGCACAATGTTGCCGGAACCCTGGCCAACACCTCCCGTCCAATCGTCCAATCTTCCGGGGCGCGGTTATCCAGGAGCGTCCAATCCATCTCCCGATAAAGACGTCTGGCTATCCAGCCTCTCAATGCGTACAAACACCCGAAGACCCGCCAGTCTCCATTGACAAAATCTCCGGAGGTATACATCTGGCACCAGGGGCGCTGCTCCATCCAGCGCAGCCAGCCGCCATCCAGCAGAGCCGTATCACAGTCGACCTTGACCAGGATGTCGTCATCCTCCGCCTCCCGGCACATCTCGGAAAGCATGCCCCGGATGCAGTCAGGCCCGCGCAGGTTGCCGTGACGCTCCCAGGAAGACTGCACATACTCCGCGCCCATGCTCCGGAGAGCCTCCGCCGTCTCCTCCTGTACCGGGCTGGACGCATCGTCCACCACCGTTACGCTGGCACAGGGTACGGACATCCGGGCGCACCGCACGCAAGCCACCGCCTCAGCGGCGTCTCCGGAATACGAAAAAATAAAGATTCTGATCATACTATTATATATAGGGTAAAATTTAGATGGCGGGGCCGTATGGATAAAAAGTGCCGTGATTAAGCGGAATCTGGATGGTGCCCAGCATGTGCTGGTAAACCTCCTTGTCCTGCACCGTCGCAATGTGGAATGAATAGGAAAACTCTTCCGACTCGTCCGCCAACTCGTCCGAGAGTATGAGAGGGTTGACCGTGCCCTGCTCATACATGATCGACGTGCCGGTCAGTTTCCCCTTGCCGTTGAATTTGACGTCCAGCCAAATTTCCCCTCCCGTGAATCCCTCCTTGGTGAACCAGCCGGAGGTGTCGTCTCCGGGAGTCTGTCCAATGTACACTCCCTGGAGCATCAGCTTGCCGCGCCGCATCCGGAAGCCGGTAACCTCGGTGTTATCGTCATCCCAGTCCAGCTCCACCTGTAAATCATAGATGGGAGGCTTGTCGGGAGCCTCCGTCCAGATCATCTCCCCTGCCGGTCCCAGGGTCGGAGCGTCCGGGGACTTGTATGCCTCATCGTCATATTGCAGGGTCAGCATAGGATTGTCCTGCTGCTGGTCCTGATCCAGAGTCTCCTGACCGGATGCCAGCCGTTGAATGCGGTCCACCATATCCTGGAGGGACAGATGCGCCGGAACTCCGGTGTTGATACTGGTGGACTCCCCGGCCATATCAACGGCCACCCCCTGCACGACGGTGGCCATATCCCGGTACTCCTGTCGCGCTCCGGTAATGGACAGGCGGCAACCGGCCAGAGTGGCAGGAGACAATGCCCGCAGGGAGTTGACGCTGCCCTCCCAGGGCGTGGAGCGGGTGATCTCATAATAATCCCGGAGGATGGAGGAGTAGTCGGGCCAATCCGTGGAGGAGGACGGCGGAGCGCCTCCGCCGCTGGAAGGGGGATTGCTGCCGTCATCCCCTCCGGATTCTCCGGACTTGCTGGCCCGGTAGCGCATGCGGCTCTTGTTGATGGTGCGTCCCTGCCAGCGCAGCCAGTTGTACCAGCGCGTCTTGCCGTCCACCTGTTTGGTGTGCGGGAACAGCATCTCGCACCCCCTGGGAGGCCGGGTGTCCGTGTACAGGTACTGTTTCAGCTCCACGTAGCACCACTTGATTGTCTTGCAGGCCTCGCTCAACTGGCCGCTTACATGCTCATAGGCCTGCGCCGACTCCGCCGTGGAATAATTGCTCATGTCGGTGCCGTCCACGCCGGCCACAACAGATTTTTTAATGGCTCCCAGCTGCAGTCCCGAAACGGATGACAGCTGGGATACCTTGCTGAACCACCATTTCCTGGCGTTTGAATCCGTACCGGCCGGCAGTTTGACGCCGCGCACCTCGACAATCGGCTTGGTAAAATCCCAGACGGGAGACTCGCTGCCGACGGGAGCATCATCCTCCGTCGATGTGGATGACAGCGCCACCTGGGTAGTGACGCATCCCTCCTGGCGCAGGCTGGCCCCCCTGGGCCAGACCTGGGACCGGCAAGCCTGCCGTCCGGCCGTCAGGACGACGCCTATGGCCGGAGGCACCAGATCCGGCCGGGGAGAAAGCGAGATGGCAGATAGGCAGTCTTGCGCCCGGTCCAGCGTGACTACGGGCAACCCGGCCCCGTCGGCCACTCTGATCACGGGGGAGGAACCGGAGTAATCAACCCAGCACACCATGCCGGGACGGCCTGCCAGCAGTTTGCGGAGCACCCCGGCATACATGTCGCAGCCAAGCGCCGTGTCCCACATCCAGGCGGAGGGGGATACGGTCACCTCAATGCCGACGCCGGAGGGAATGAGCCCGTACTTGCGGGCGTCCTCCAGCGCCCACCGCACCGTGCCGGCAATCTTGATTTTACGCGGGGCGTCCGCGCCGCTGCCGCCGCTGACCTCGGCATAGGCGGATACGCCGCCTCTCAACGTGCCCCCAGGATTGAAACACAAGGCCGCCTCCAGGGGCTGGAGAATATCGCAAGCCTCAATGTTCCAGCGCCAGGCGTCGCCGGACTGATCCAGGGAGCACTTGCGGATCGTGCCCTCCAGGAGGGTCACGCCATCCCATACCACGCGCACCGGCTCTTTATATAGATAGGGAGCCGTCTCATCCTGATCTCTGGCCAACTGCTGCCAGGTCGCCCTGGCGGCGGTAAAGTTGCTCCACTCGTACTTGGCTCCCTTGATGGCCCGGTTTGTCAGCTCTACAACTCTCATAGGGGGGATGTGATGATTAACGGCCGAAGCTGGCGCGTGACTGGAGAGTGGCTACCTCCTGTTCCATTTTTCTCAGCCGGGCGTCGTACTGGGAGGCCTGGGAAGCCGACTGCCGCGCGACAGCCAGAAACTGCTGCATGACGTCCAGGATGCGCCCGCTGGTCTCCCCCTGTCCAAACATCTGCCGGGCAAACTCGCCGATCATGGCGTTGTAGCCCTGACCGGTTGCAGGCTGGGGAGCGGGCTGTGGATGAGGCTGCGGATGAGGCTGCGGAGTCTGCGCGCCGGAGCGGATCCGCGTGCGCACCTCTTCCTCGGCATCCAGATCGCGGCCCTCCGGAGTGATGCGTCGGGGCCTGGCCGGCTGCGGTCTGGACATGGTCGTCAGGATGCGGCCCAGCTCGCCCTGGACCAGATCCCTGACCAGGGAGACGACGCGCTGCCCGGCGGCATCGTCCGCGTTGATGCGCATGCTCAACGCCTCCAGCTGCCTGATGGTGGCCTCATTGAGGATGCCGTACTTGGCCACATCCTTGAGGATCTCCACAATCTTGCTGGCGGCCCCATCCTTGGGCAGGCTGGGGGTGATGTCGGCCAGGCTGTCCAGCTTGCCCTTGAACCGGCCAGCTTCCAGATCTTTGCGCTCCAGGGGAGTAAGCAGGTTTCGCTCTCCGGACGCGGCTCTAGAGTAACCCTTGATCATGTCGTCCACCATCCACTTGACCTTGGCCCGCAGCTCCTTGGGTAACCCCTTGAGGGCCTCGTCGCGCATCTGTCCCAGGCGCACGGCGTCCTGCTCGGACATGTAGCCGGCATCGGCCATGTGCTGCCCCTCCTTAAGCAACCGCTTGAGCCTGGGAGTCTCGCGGTCCTTGTAATCCTGGCTGGCGGTGATCTTGTCGTAGTGCTTGCGCCAGCGCTCCTGGACACCCTTGCGCTGGCTGGCCAGCTCGGCTAGGTCCTTTTGGCGGCGCTCGTCGGCAGCCACGGCGCTGGCCTGATCCGCCTTGGCGGCGGCGATGGTAGCCTCCTTGGAGTTGAGCTCACGCTGGTACTGCAGTATCTGCTGCTGAGTAGTGACGTTGGCCTCGTCCAGTTTGAGCTGGTCCTCAGCCGTTTTGAGGCGTTCTTTCCGAGTCGTGGAGCTGGTTTCGTGTTCCTTGATAGCATTAGAGATGTCCTCAGTCATCTGCATGCTACCGGCGTTATCAGCCGAGTACAGCTTGAGAGGATTACTGTTACGGTAGTAAGCCTCTATAACCTCTACCTTGGCGTCCGCATCGGCAATGTATTGGGCAAGGTCTTTATTCCGTTGGAGACGTTGCAGTGTCTCATCTATTTTATCCTGAGCCTCTTTGGCTATGCGTGGGTTACTGAGACCCTCGCTGGTGCGCAGGGATATGGCATCCCGCAGCTCTTGCTCAAGCTTTGTGATATTTTGCTCTCTCTGTGCAGTACGCTCCGGATTATGATAAGCCTCGGCATCCCTCTTGTATTGGCGGTACTCCTCTGGAGTCACACCCGCATAAGGAGACTTGGCCGCCTGCTCCTGCTCAGCCTTGATCTGGGCCACCTGTTTGGCCGTCTCGTCGCGGGCCTGGATGGCTGCATCCAGCATGATCTGCTGACGATCCTCGCGTGACTTGGCAGCGGATTTGGCCTCGGAGGCGTCCAGGTCAGCCATCAGGGCGGCAGCCGTTTCTTTGCTGATTTCCCCTCTGATCTCGCGGGTCTTGACAATGGTGCGCTGCAGTTCCAGCTCCTTCTGGCGGAGGGCATCCACATGGTCCACCTCCGCCGTGCGGTTGACGGCCAACTGGCCGATGAGCTGGATGCGCTGGGTGTAAAGGTCGTTGATGGCCGTGATTTTGCGCTGCTCCTCGTCGTAGATGCGCTCGCGTTTGGCATTGGTCAGCGCGTCAGTATAAGCCTGCTCGCGCGCGGCGGCCTCCCTGGCCAGCCGGTCTTTAAGTTCCCGCGCCCGTTTGACGGCAGCCTTGTCCACGCCCTCAATGTATTTTTCCCAGCCGTCCAGGATGGCCTGCCCCCAAGCTACGCCCCGGCCGTAGGCAGCCTCCAGCTCGTTGGGGATGTTGAACGTCGCCTGTACCTTGGCCTTGAGGTCGCCCAGTCCAGCCGCTGCTTTCCTGGTTCCCTTCTCCATTTTGCGCCCGGCTGCCTCTCCCTTGCTTCCTGCCTTGTCCATCTCATCGCCGGTGGCTCTGGCCGTCTGTCCAACCTTACTGACGGCCTCCTGCAGCCCCTCTGCAGCGTCGCTGGTCTTATCCAGAGCCTCGGCGGTCTCCTCGGCGGCATCCGTCACCTCTTCCAGATTGGAGGCGGCGGAGTCGTCGGAGAGTTCCTCGTTGACCTGCTTGGCCGTCCTGCGGACCTTGTCCAGCCCCTTGTTGACCTGATCCAGTCCCCGCGTGTCGGCCTTGGCCTCCACACCTACCTGTACCTTGTAATCCTTGTCTGCCATGGTGATATGATAGTTATTAGTTAAAGTTTATAGATGGTTAAGAAATGTCTCCCGTCAGAGTGAGGGATACCTGCAGAGCGGCCCAGGCCTTGCCCTCCATGCCGGGGAGGCGTATGTCCTCCGGACGGCGGCCGAGGCGCGGCCCATCCGGACCGAGGTCATGGTCGCTCGTGAGCGGCAAAGGCTGGGCAAGGTCAACCGTAGCGTGGTAGGTCTTGGTGCGGCCCGGCCGACCTTGGTAGTAGCAGGACAACCAGGTAACCACACCCTCCGGGTGAAGGGTGAGCGTCTCCTGGAGGTCGAGACCCCAAGCACGGGCGCGTCCGAACGTCGTAAATGCCCGCACCACCGTAAAAGACATCTGCAGGGAGGCGTTGCCCCTTGACGCCTGGTGCATCCAGGGACTGCCGATGACGAACTCGCGCTGGAGCTGGACGGAGGGCTTGACCTCCACCAGCTCCGCCATCACGTCGTCGTACTGGCACAGCACGATATCCCGGAGGCCGTCCGGACGGTAAATGACCGTATCAAGAGACAGATAGTGCATGATTAGTAATGGAATATGAGTGATTAACGATTGGATGCCGTCGTGAAAAACCTGAAAAACGCCACGGCGGCGGGATCCGTGATCACAAAATCCGGGTAGTCATAAACCGTAAATATCCTGCGCCCTCCGGTTTCCGCATGGATGGCCTCGACATCCAGCGCAACCTCATCCCGCTGCCCGATGGGGGTATACGGGTCATCCTCATTGTAGACAGTCGCCGTCATAAGATGAGCCCACACCTGGACGGCCTGCCAATCCTCACCCAATCCCACCAGCGCAGCAACTACGGCGGCCATGGCCGGGGTCTGTTCCGCTGGTATCTCGTCCTGCGTATAGCGCGCCGGAGGTCTATATCCGCCCTTGTCCTGATAAATGGCTGTCAGGGTGAATTCCTGCCAGTTGCCGGGCTGCGGGAACTGAATTTGTATTTCTGCGTCGTTCATGATTAGAGAGGTATGTTAATATCTTCAAAATCCGCCGTTTCCTCGGATTCAATGGCATTGACGGCCATTGCTTCCAATGCGTGATAGGTTGGATTGGTCAATCCATTGGCATAAAGGTGCCTAGTGCCTGTGCCCGCGTCGGCTGAAAGGGCATATGTTTTCTCATTGCGCGCGTCGATGACCAGGGTGCTTACGCCTGTTCCTGCCTCGAAAGCGATGAAGCCGCGGAGAGAAGCTATCTTGAACAGGGTATTGGCGCTGCCGCCTCCCAGCTCCATATAAAGAGCCGCCTTTTCCTCCCGCACTGCTGTACTCGGCGGCCCGCTCTGCATGTAAATAAGCCTGTTCAGCCCGTTCGGCATCAGCTCATTCGTCCCTACTGGAAGAAATACGGTTGTCGTCTTCACCTGCCAGTGTCCAACGGACGATACATAAAAAATTTCCCTTACTCTGATTTCATACCCCTTGCGGACAGTATCGTAAGGCGTATTGATGGTAACATCGATGATTTCCCCATGGTTGACGGCCAGATCGTTCCCCGGAATCATGGAATAAGAATCCATTGTCAACCCGGTTCTGTTGGTTTTTGATCCGCGGCCTAATCCAAAAGTAAATTTAGCGAAGGCTGTCGCGTTGACCGCAAGGGAAAATCCGCACACGGAACTGTAATTAAATTGACCGTTAGGTCCTGTCAGGGGAATAACCGCTGACCCGTACGCATTGGACCCGGCAGAAGCCGCGCCCACCGAAAAACGCTGCGTCAACCCGGCAAGAGTACCGTTGGAAGCTTTAGAAATGGAACCCGCGACTGTGATCGAACTGGAATTAAGGTATATAGGCTGAACCAACGCTGATACAGCACCGGCCAATCCTGACGTATAAAAGCGATTAACCGCCCCCGTATCCGTCGGTGCACCCACGGTCAGGGGGATGTTGATGCCGCTGTTGGCATTGGGAGTTTTGTGGAACGTCAGAACCCCGTCCACGGTAACGGTTCTATACATGAGGGTTTCGCCATAGAACTTAACTACCCCGTTATGGCCTTCATCTGCGTAGACCCGCAAGCCCCCAAGGTCATCGATGGCCAATACCTTGCGGTCGATGGCATTGGGGTCAGTTACGGAGAGGAAACCGTTGGCTTCTTCGTAAAGTATGGCTCGCGTAGGACCGCTCTCCTTGCCGAAGAGGATGCACTTCATCCTCTCGCCAGTGGTGGCAACGAAGCTAATGCCGTCATCAAAAGTGGTGGGGTTTTGGAACTTGACAGGAATCGCAACGTCCATGTGGGAAGCGTTCGTCCCCTCAATGACTGCGGCTCCAGTAGCATTTCCGTGGATTTTCACCGCGTCATCTCCTTGTCCGAGAACTAAAGGAACTTCGTTTCCGAGAACCAATCCCGCCGTGTTGGTGAAACTCCATGCCCCGGAGATTGTCTGGTCACTAGCTGGGTCAAAGCCAGTGCCAGAACCGCCACCCTCACCGGAGCCTAAACTAAAATTTCTGATGGAGACAAAGTAGCCCGCTTCTTCAATCGTACTGCCGAGAGAAAGAATTGCAGAAGTTTCAGTTGCCACAAAGACCAGCTGGTCAGTAGTCTTGCCGCCAGCAAGGAATGCCTTAGGATTGTTGTCGGCTCCTACGCTAAAGAGCGCATAGCTGAATTCTGGATTAGGCTTCGTTTCCATCAAGCCACCCAAGTCAGGATGCACATTGATAGAGTAGAGCTTACCGCTTTCGAGGTTGGAGATTTTGTAGAAACCTTCGGAGACAGGACCATCACCGTCCAGCGGGAGGGCCTGATACTCTTGGTCGTAGTCGAACCCCAGCGGGTGAAGTGCAATCGTCGCGTGTGCACTTTCGACGGAGGCGTTCTTGTCCTGCGCGTTAGTGGGGACAACGAAGTACTTACCGTTGGGAGATGCAATCTCAATAACCTGTCCCGCGACCGAACCATTGATGATGAACTGTTCCGGCGTAATGTTGGACCACAGTTCGTCAGTAGGAGCGGTAGCGGAAAGCTTGAAGAGACAGGGAGAACTGGAAGCAAGAAGCCACGCGGTGTTCGCGTCGGCATCGCCCAGCTTATAGGTTACGCCCGGTGTAATAGGAGAACCGTTGACGTAGTTTTCAATATTGATTTCAGAAGAACGTTTACGTGCCATGATAGTAAAAATTTGGGGCTGAACCCATAGAAGTTTAGCTCATGAGTTCAGCCCCGTCAAGGTTTAATTATTGGTTATGCGATATTTCCAACGAAGGTAATCACCGCAGTCCCTTTAAAGGTCCCGGCATCGCCGCCCGTAGGAATCTGGAACGAGGCAACGGCGGCTCGCTGTCCCGCACCAAGAGCTGTTCCCTGTGAAAAGATAAGAGTTCCTCGAAGGTTCTTACCAGTCACAATACCCTGTGAGGCCGTGAGAGGAAGAAGACCTTGCGCCCCTGCTTCCCCAACTACGTTGGTAAGGACTACGTTCTGGTTCTGGATAGTGATGTTGCCATCGTATTGGAATTCAGGTGCGGCGGCTTCGGTCACGAAGTCCACGCGGTAATATCCGGCAGGGGTAGGACCTACAAGAGCTACGTCGGAAACGGTGTCCGAAAGGGTCGTAAGCTGGGGAGCGGTAAGACCCTCAATCCCCTGCGCGGCTACGATGTCAACGTTAGCCTTTACTGCTCCATCTACGTACACCCACGCTTTCGTACCGGTGGAAGTGAAACGAGTGGTCCCTGCGGCAGTTACAAACGGAGGTTCTTCTATTGCGTCTGCAATGGTATCTCCTGTCTTGACAAATACGGTTACAGGGACTTCCGCACTTACTTTCAATTCGTACCCCGTATCTGCGACTAAATCACCGATACTATACCACTTGTCAGGTGATAAGTCTGCGGGAAGAGTTGCTTCTTCGGGAGCCGGAATTTGGTCAGCCTTCATAGTCAGGGTAATCTCCGCGCCCTCAAGGGCATCGATGTGGAGGTAAGCGTTAGTCTGACCACCTTCCGTCACGAAGTAGAAAGCACGACCAGAAAGATACCCTTCGGCTTCCACCTGCTCCAACGCTTCATCTTTCGCGATGACCACATGCGGGCACTTGGTAGACGTGACAATAAACTTATACCGAGTAGCCTCGGTCAGTCCGGTAAGCTGATAGATTTGCCCGCGAGCGATAGGTGCATTCTCTGCGGGAATGGGAAGATTTACTACTGCCATAATTATTATTCGTTAAGAGTTTGCTACTGTTTTAGCTTGATGAATAAGGGGAGTTAAAGTTATTCCCCTATTCACGGGAATGTGCGCAGTATCCGACGCAGGGATAATAATATCTCCATCATTCACTAATACACTTTGAACACTATTTTCAACATCAATACCGAAGTAAAGAACTTCGGGTTGATTAGTGGGAATAGACACCAAGTGCTTAACTCCCATAGCTACGGGAATTGCTTGCACCGCCAGAGGTGTTGCGGCACGGACTTCTAGGGTTAATACGGTCCCCGAAAGAGATTCCGTAACAGTTAAATCCCCGGCGGCTTTGAGATGTGCTTTGAACTCCCGGTTTACGAGGGAAGAACCTTCGGCAAGGGTCTTCTCGTCCTCCGTCAGTTTGACGACAGGAACTCCCCTATCACTGGTGATAGTAATAAGAAAGTCTCCTTCCTCGCTGGGAATGAGCGTATTCTCAACTCCTGATTCGAGGACAACTGGTTCTGTAGTGGGAACGTCGATTTCCATACTAGTTAAAAAGGTTATGCTCCAAAGCCAGAGGCGATAATAGAACCAATGTCGGCTCCTTCTGCCAGTTCTTCGGCTTCTTCGGTTTCGGTTTCCTGTTTGGGAGATTCAGTTTCTTCTTCGGTCTCGTCCTCGTCGTCGCTATCATCGTCACCTATTTCTTGGTCCTCGATAGAAACAATCTCAATAGACTTGCCGTCATCTGAAACAACGCCAACTCCCATGAGCTGAACATCATCCCCCGGTTTAAGGTCTCCAAATTTTTCAGGGTCATACGTAATCTTCATGCAGATAAAATTGAGGCGAGCGGGTTCATCCCGCCCGCCTCGGTTTAAGGGTTATAGGTTTAGGCTTAGAGGCCAGATACTACCGCGGGGGTACTTACCAGAGAGCCAACGGGCTTACCGTCAGCACCGACGAGTTCGCGGCCAGCGGTCGTGCGAATGTGTCGGATGACTACACCGTGACGCGGGAAGACAGGCATCGGAGCGGCAGAAAGCGTCGCGATGAACATGCCCTGCGTACCCATGTAGTTATCGCCGTTGTCCTTGTTGTTCACCCAAACCAGCTCACCAGCGTAAGTCACAGGGTCCCACTTGGCCTGACCGTAGGCAGACACCGGACGAGGAACGAGGGACTTGTACACGTCCTTCACAAAGATAATCGTATCTTCGTAGGGGGCGTTCATGTACGCGGGGTTCGGCACATAGCGGTTACCGACAGTCGTTTCCACCTTGATATACTGGGGAACTTCCACCCACTTCTGACCAGTCGGCTCGGTGTCGTCGAAGGTGTAGCGGGGGTTCATGTTGTCCACGATGTAGGTAAAGCCCTTGTACGTCCACTTCACGCCCAGCTGACGCAGGAGGGTAGCATCCTTGCCTTCCGCGGCCTCTGCGAAGTTCCAGTCCTTGCGGATAACTTCGTTGTGACGCAGGATGAAGTCCACGGTGTCCTTAGACGTGTAAGCCAAGAAGACAGGGGAACCTTGGTCCATCAGAGCGGCAGATTCGCCAGCACCTTCATTGATGAGCAACTGCCAAGCTTGGTTCATCAGGTCGTCGTTCAGAGCGGCTTCGGGCTTAACTTCCGGCATGGAGTTAATATCGTTGCTCACGACATCGAGACCAACAACACCCGCCTTCGTGGGGATGAGTTTGTAGCTGGCGATGTTGATGTAGCTCTGACGGTAGAAGCGAGACCAAGTATTACCGACGGCACGGACCAACTGCTTCACCGCATTCTCGGCCTGTTGCTTAGCTTGCCAAGACTGACGCATACGGAGTACGTCCAGTTTCTGGGAGGAAAGCCTCGTGATGAAGCGGCTGTAGGAGTATTCCGTAGCCCCCGTATCATTTACCGTAATCGGAATCTGGTTGGAGGTGGAAGCGAGGTTAATGTTCATCCATTCGACGCGGGGGTCCGTAGCACCGAAGGTTGCAATACGCCCGGAATCACCAACACCGTCAGTCCATTCTCCCGTCATAATCATCTGGGAGTTCCACGGAGAAGTACGAGCAAAGGTGCTGAACATGTTGGCGTTAAGAAGGTTGGTCATCGTGACCAGCTTCAATTCTTGGGCCTGAATATCGTTAGGAGAAGTAGCCATTTGTAAATTAAATTTGGTTTAATTTGCAACGCCTAGTTCTCTTTGGAAGATTTTGTTTTGGGGTCTTACGCGGTCATGGCAGGGTCAGGACCAAGAATTTTCACACCTGCATAAAGGTTTGTTTTGGTTTGCTCGCGGGAAAGCAAGAATGGGACACCGCATTTGATGCCCCATTCTTGTCATAAAATTACCAGTATGTCAAGGATTATTTATCATAATCCAAAGGCACTACCAATAATGTCCCCGACTGCGGTCGGCCCGGCGGGTGGCTGGGTCTCCGGGGCTTTGGGGCTACCCTCGTTAGCGGAGGGGCGGGCCTTGCGGAGTTTGGCCACCTTCACGTTGAGAGCCTCGATTGTCGCGCGAGCATCTGCCAGTTCCTTAACCATGAGTTCGGCCAGTGCGCCGTCCATGAAGGAACCATTATTTATCTTGTGAGCAAGATGGCGGGCATGCTTCACATTCTCTTCGGTAATCTCCGTGGTCATGCCCAGTTCCTTGGCGCGTTCCTGCATCGCTTCCAACGTGTAGTTGTCGAGATTGACGGTGTAGGTTGCACCTTCGGATTTGCCGCCGCGGCTGGCTTTCAACTCTTCCACATACTTGTCGGCTTCGGCCTGATAGTTTCCGTGGGCGACAATGGCCGCGTCGCGGACCTTAGCCATGCGGACGAATTTGAACATGGCAGAATCGCTAATGCCCAGTTCCTTCCCAATGGCCTCATACGCTTCTTCGCGGTCGTACTCGTCGAGGTCAGGATTAAGGGCAACTTCATTCAGCTTGTCCATGTCCAGAGATGCACCAGAGGCGCGGGCAATCTCCGCAAGTTTGGCGTTGGCCTTATTATACGGGGCAGTTACATTGGTCTTGTATTCTTCGGTTGCGGTGAAGGCATAGCCGCGTACAATCTCGCGCAGAGATTCAAGCTCTTCATTGCTTGACGTGGACTTACCCGCTTCTTCCAGCTTGGCCTTCAAGTCCGCGATTTCTTTCTTCGCGCCCCTCAACTGGACGCGCATTTCAGCGAATGCCTTGCTCGCCGCCTTGCTGGCCCGTTGTTCCTTCGGCCCATCATCTTTCTTTTCTTCCTTCTTCCCTTCTTCGTTTTCTTCCTCTTCGTTTTCTTCCTCTTCGTTTTGTTCGTCGTTCTGTTCTTCCTCGGTTTCCTCGGATTCCGTGTCATCCGGGGGAACCGGGGTTCCCGTGGTATTGACTACTTCATCATCAGCGATGCGAGGCCCAGCATCTGGCATGACTACCGTACCATCCGGGGATTCAATGGGAGCCGTGGGGTTAGCGGGATTGGTAGGTTGAGTGGAATCCGTGGAATCCGGGGCGAACAGGGTCTGTTCGAAAATGTTATGTATGTCGTTGTGAATAGCACCATCTATGATGCCCTCCGCTACTGCGGGAATATTTACATTATCCATTAGATTCTATGTATTACTTGTTGAGTGAAAGTGAGTTAATCCAAGCGTTACGCTCGGTCATGGGATGATTCATCATAGTTACCGGGGATTCGGTTTCTTCATTCTCTTCGGCCAGATTGAAAAGAGCGGCGACGACGGATTTGGCCCCTGCCGCGAAAGCCCCGTTTAATGCGGCGGCTTCCATTGTGGGCTGTAATGTCGCATTGAGTTTTGACTGAACAATGCAGAGAGCTTCTTCCATTACCGGGTCATGCAGGAGTTCAGCAAGGCGGCCAGTCGCCGCCTTGTTGCTTTTGAACCCTTCGACAGTGTAGGTAGGAACTGCCTTCATCGTGCACCTCCCAGCGATTGAGCCGCTTTAGCGTTGGCTTCTACGGCGTTACGAGTAATCTCGGCATCCTGCTTTTCCTTAGCCAACTGGATTTCAGCTTCCGTCTTCATGCGCTTCAATTCAATTTCGGCTTCGGCTTTCATCTGTTCAGGAGTAGGTCCTTCTTGAGGAGCCGCTTCTTCGTTCTGTTGCATCGCTTCCAAGGCCCGCATGCCGTTGGTAATAACCTCGTTGCACCTCTTGACCAGTTTCTCGTACTGTTCAAATTCAGGGACAACTTCCTTGGCGGCCTGCAAATAGTCCATGTGTCCAGCCAACTGGGCGACCAGAAGCTGTAGAGGTTGAGCTAGCTGGGCCATCTCTTCGGGTTCCAGCTGTGCGTCCGGTAGCATGGACATGATGAAGTTGGCATGCACTTCCGCGTGCGTTCTGTGGTCCTCGTTCGGCATAACCGGAACTTCCTGCCCTGCCATGAGCTGGTTGTTCTGGATGGATGCGATAGAGGCGGCCACGGTTTCGGACGGGTTGGGGTCATCCTTCAACGGCATGAACAACTGTGCGGTGCGTCCGTTCGTTTCATTGGCAATGGCCATACGGATGAGACGTTCCTGCCCAGCGCGGGGCATGAACTGCATGTAGTTGAGACACTGACGGAGAGCCATCGTGCGGCGAACCTTACTGCCCGCACCGATAGGCGGGAGAGCGGTAACGCTGTCAAGGTCGATAGCGAAGAAGGCATCCCTTGGCACACCTGCTTCGTCCAGACGTTGGAGCATGCGTTCACGTTCCTTAAACCCGCCAATCCCTTCATCGTAGTCCTTGCGGATGATACGGCGAACGATTTCACGGAGAAGGATGGTCATGTGCTCCAAGAGCATATCCATGATGTTATTGCTGACCTTGCTCGCATTGCCCATACGGATTTCAGCTTCCAGCTGGGTGCGGCCCATGCCTCCATCAGCATTCACGTCAATCTCGCCCAAGCGTTCCCGGATTTGGTTCTGCAAGAATGCGAGGGGAGTTCCAGCAACTTGTTGCAGATTCGGTACGGGATTAGGAACCACTTGCGTTGACGGGTCCAAAATGGTATAGGCCCCCATCGGGTTCACCATTGCGGAGAGACGGGAGGTTTCATTGGTGGCAGAGACGTTCAGAGCCATGCCGAGGAACGCCGCGTCCGTCGCTTGGTTCATCAACTTGTCAATGACACGAGTGTGGGGCAGAAGGTCATTCCCATATCCGCGGAGAGCATGGATGTCGCCGTTGGTGCTACTACCCAGCGGGAAGAGGACGAATGCTTCTTCCATAGAGTTGTAAGCCCCTTCCTTGGTGTAGAGGAACTTGGTGTCGTCTACATCGCGGTTCTGGTCACGCTTCACATCCTGACCATTGCCGCCGCTTCCGTTGACGAAGAAAATGGAATGAGTAACCGTACCGTTGAATTCGCGAACCCACATGTGGGCAATCGGAATACTGGTTCCAATTACGTCGGTCAGGGTGTAGTCTCCGTTTTTGAGCATCTTCTCGGTCTCCCAAGAGATACGCTGGGGCTGTACCGTCTGATTGTAACTACAGGTCTTCAACACCTTCATGACCTCTTCCACATCCCAGCCAGCTTCCCTTGCGGTCTGCGGGTCACGAATGAAATCGTAGAGTTCATGGGCACGAAGGGTACGAGTAGCAAACACAACCTCAAGGGTGCTACTGTCCGGCTTAACCTTGCGTTCGAACGCGAACTCGTTCAGACTACCTGCCTTGAAGTACCAAGTGTCAGGGTCCTCAAAGTAGGCAAGGCCGAAGCCGTGGAAGGAGAAGTTGTGAAGAAGGTCTGTCATGATGGAAGTGAATCCCGGCATGGACTTGACCATCTTCGTCACCTCGGTGGAAAGGATGTCAGAATAGATGGGGCGACGGGCGTTATCTCCGAAGGTGGTCTGCACCGAAACAAGTTCGGGGTTATCCCACACTTCACGGAGGCTGGCCGCCACCTTTTCACGAACAATCCGCATCGTGCGGAAGTTGTAGTTGGTTCGATAATTCTGACCAACTGCGGAAAGGGCCATTGGGTCATACGGGCGTTGTCCGTCCAGCTCTGCCTGTGCCTCTGTCCTCGCTTGCATGGATAGCTGGTCAGCGGTGAGACAGAAGTAGAGCATGGCGCGGGCTTGGTCGGCGGTCGGAACCCTTCGCTTGAGAAGGGTTCCGTTCTCGTCAACCACGCCAATAACCCCCGGACCTACGGGAGCATTTGCGTCTGGTTTCGGCATATCTACTATTTGTCAATTTCGTCTTTACCCTCAACCGCATCAGCCTTCATGGCTTTCTTGGTCTTGGGCTTCACAGGTGCAGGTGTAACAACTTTCGCGCTGGGTGTCAAGTCTTCTGCTTCACTTAAATCCTCGCGGGCTTTAGTTGCTCCACCTACTTGCTCGGACTGCCCCATCATATTGATAGATTCCGCTTTGATGCTGGCGATAGATACCTCGGCAGGGGTCGTCACCGTGACTTCGCCAAGAACTTGGGGAAGCTTAAAGTTGTCCGCGTCGGGGATTTCGCCAACGGTGATGAGGTCGTCCCAGTTCTCCACGTTGAAACACTTCTCGGTCAGCACCTTGTCAAGGAAGAGACGGAAATGCTGGGAGATGGTGACGTAGGGAACTCGCTGGGGATAGAGTTTCGCCAGCTGGCTGGACATGACGAAGGTTCCGTCCACGGTGCGGGATTCATAAGAGTTCTCGGTGGCAGGAATCGTAAAATACTTGCCCGCAATAACCGGAGCCTTCTTGCGATAGAACGTTGCATCCAGCGTATCAATCGCGCCGGGCTTAAACTTTTCATTGCCGCGTTCGGAAACCCAAATGATAGCTCGTTCGTCCGGCGCGTTCTCGTAAGCCAGAGCCTGTTGCAGTCGGGCGAAGAGATGAGTAACGAGTGCGTAGCTACCCGTGACAGGGGTCAGCAACTCAATCGTGCGAAGGTCCCGGAACTGATTCTTCAAGATTTTAATCATGGGTTCAGCGGCGGCCTTGGCCCGGGAAGGGAGCAGGAGCCAAACATCGTGGTCGCCACGGCTGGAAGCCGCAACGCTGTCAATGAGGTTCTGTGCAATGTTCGCGCCGTAGATGAGGACGCGAGGTTCACAAGGGATTGCTATTGTAGCCATTGTCGTTTATTTTGGTTTACTTGCTTTGAGGGCGCGGCGTTCAGCCTGTATGCCCAAGGATGTGTCCGCTTGAGGCGGCAGGATATTGAATGCCCATTCAGTTACCAACTGCTGGAAGAGATACCAGCGGAAGTAGAGCTGGGATTCGACGAGAGGCTCATACATTAGATAGGAGAAGAAGGGGTACTTTCGAGGACTGCCCGGAGTTAGCGTGAGAGGTCTAACGAGTGGGGTTTCCGTACTATTCGAGAATATCTTTGTCCGAAAGTATTTAGGACGCACTCCATGCACCGGGTCAACATCCTTAAAGGCCATCACGTGTGTAGGGTTCGCCCGGTCAGGGTAGGGGTGCATGACCTCGCCACGTGTAGGCGCAAGCCTTGCGGTATTTCCGTTTACCCACGCAAGGTAGTAGGCACGGTATCTCCATGCTTTTCCCCACACCTCCTTATCCTGTGCTACCTCATGGAAGATAGCCGCGTTTTCACTTATGGCCATACTCCGTGGTGGGTTTCAGGGTTTCATTCTCTTGTGCGTCTGCAAGGTAGTTGACGAAGTTAATGAAGGTAGCCGCGTCAAATTCGGGCAGTTCGTTCTTGTAACTGGCATACGCGCTTGTATTCGCCATCGGGATTGCGGGCCAAGGTTTATATTCCTTGGTCAGCTTCTCGGCAATACTGCGTAGGAACTGACTATATTCCTCCGACGGTGCGATGAGGGAAAGGAAAGCGTCTGCCCCGTCAGGGCTACCGGAGGTCTCTACCTCCCTGTCAAACGTCAGCGGGTCGTCCGCGTACTCGACATGTGAGAGTTTGGCGTTGTACTTACGCGTTCTCTTGACGGCCTTCTTGTACTTCTTCGCGTGTTCGCGAAGCTTGTCAAGGTCATCGAGCCACAGAGGAACCTGTTGCCACCATGAACGCATAGCTTCTACCCGCAAGCGGATAAGATAGGATGAGCGCATGATTTGGGTCAGGCATCCACAATGGTATTGCTTGCGCGTTAATTGCAGACGGTTCATCGTGACCACATTCCCACATGCACATTGCGCGACATACGGATATCGGACATCGTGGGAGTACCCGATAACTGTTAGAATCCCTTGGGTATGACCAACAGGCAACGGTTCATCATCCGTTCCCATATAATCGGGGAACGTTTCTGGGGTCTTCACTTCCTCCGGCAAGTTCATGAGAGCTACCGGGGTCCAACGACGGAAGACTTCTTGAATTGATTCGGGTTTGGACATGACCTCACTATACGCGAATGGACGACGTTGTCAAGTTTATTTAGTGTCTTCTTCGGGCTTCTCGCCCTTCTTCTTGAGCTTCAAGGTGATGGTACGGGCCGCGCTTCCTTCTTCCAGTTCAGGGCGAGTGCCATCCTTGTTCAGAGTTACTGGTCCACCCTGCAATCCCATCTGTGTCACTATCTCGGTCTGCTCCAGTTCGAACTGCTGGATAACCTGTGACAGTAGGTCCATGTCGCGCTTCGCAATCGCTTCGTTAAACTTCTCCCACAGACCGTGGCTTCGCTCCATGATAGAGAGGAAGAGAGGTACATCCTTAATGGATTGTATCTCTGCGTCGGCCATGAAGGAAGCGACACGGGAGAATCCACTGTTCATCAGTTCTTTGTACTGGCTACTCATGGATTCAACGATGTCAAGCTCAATCTTCGTCCTCGCCTCTTGGCGTTGGAGGATGCGTGCCTGTGTGTTCTGTGTGTACGTATTGAGAAGTTCATTGCGGATAGCCAGTTCCTCCTTCGAGAGTTGGACGCTATCAACAATCTTATCAACACGTTCACGGGGGAGGCCAGTAACTTCCGAGATGACAGGAACCGGGGTCCCTGCCTTGTACATCTCAATGGCCTTCCTTATAACGGTGTTCTCGTTAGTGATTGGTTTGGGAGCAGAAATCTTAGCGGCGGCTCTTAGGTCCATAGCATGTTCATTGCGGCGGTTACGTCGGAGGCAAAGGTGTCGCGGGCAGGAGCGGGAGCGGGGGCATTGCCTCCGACGAAGCCTCCGAGGTACCTGCCAATGTCTGCGGCTTCAATATATGCGGTTCCGTCTTCGCGATATTTGATTACCTCTTGATGTTCTACCACCTTATGGTTCTGAATGTCAAGCCTAATCTTACCGAACTCCGGCCCCATGATTCCCCGGCACACGTGCACCAATAGTGCTAGTGCGTCCGCGTTGTCTGGGGATTTATGAATCCGTTTCTTCATGGCCGCCTTGGGTTCCACGGCAATTCGGGTTCCGTTCATGGTGTAGAGCCGGGATTTAAGCTCGACGATAGTTGTCGGGTCGAGGCCATAAAGTTGGCGAGCATTGATTGCCAGTTTCATACAGCCCCAAAGCTCGGAGACCTTGTTGCTATATTGCTGGCATGCCTCCTGATTCTGCAACAGGCCAATGGGCACTTTGCTCGCCATACCCGCGAAGCTGACCGTCTGGAAGTCCGTGCCGACATGCTGGGCGAGGATGTCGATGAAACCAGTACCTCCGGTTACGTCCACGGCAAGGTACTTACTTTCAACCCCGTTGGCCCGGAGAATCTCTCCAACTTGCTGGGCGATGTCGAAGTTCCTTTGCTTCATCCGTTCCTTGTCGGACGTGGATTTAAGGAGATAGGTACGGAAGACTGCACAAGCCCAGAGGCCCTCGACAGTCCTCCCAACTTTGGCGAGCTTCAAACATGACTGGTCACCGCCGTTGGTGTAGGCGGGGTCCAATCCTGCGATGGTAATCAACTCGCCGTCTCCCCAGACGGGCATGGCATCCGCGCCACTGCCGTAAATTTCAGCCTCCGACATTAGCGAACCTTCTTCCGTATCATCTGAAAAGGTTGCCCGGTGGAACCGCATCACGAACGGACTATTCTCCCCATATTGTTCAATCGTTTGCTGAACGATGTCCAACGGGGTGTAGAAGCTCCAATCCTCGCGGCCATATTTGATGCGGGGGTTCTGGGTGTTGTCGAAGCGGATGTAAATCCCGTCCTTGGTCTCCCACTCGTATTCCTCAAAGATGTCAACGCTGTTCCACCCGTCCTTGGGCATAGCCATAACACCAAAGGCATCGGTGCGGCTCTTGGGGTTAGAGGCGGCCATCAGGGTAGGCGGCGTGTCCGCTCTGTTGGTGATGAGGTTGGTACGCCACACCTCGACGAGTTCAATCGGCAATTCGGAAAGCTCGTCGTAAAAGACGTGCATGTTCTTTGCCTTAATACCGATAAATCGGCTACTGGGGTCGCCGACGTTCGCGCAGGGGATAATGGAGATGCCGCGGGAATCATCAATATCTCCGTCCTCGTTCACGCCTTTAATCTGTCCCTTGCCATCAACGAGCTTACCCGGAAATTCCTTGCGCCACAACCGTTTAATATCCTTGAAGATACGTTTCTTCGCACCCTCAATAGTAGTCGATGTGACTAGGCAAAGGGTATCGACCGGGTCAGCCAGATAGAAGAGCGTCGCCATGATAGCCATAGATAATGACTTCCCAGAGGACGAGCCTCCACCCATGATGACCACATCATATTTGCACGCGGTTTCAATCATCCGTTCAATCCACGGTGTCCAGATAATGGGAGTAGGACTGCCCTTGTAATTCCACAGGAGATTGATGGCGTTCTTAGCGTGTCCATACCTGCCCAGCCCTCCCTTCTCTTCGGGCCATGCGTATTTGAAGCACCAGAGTTCGATGTCCAATTCCGAAACTCCGTACTCCCATTGTCGTCCATAGCGGGTAAAGTGTCGTGCCATTTTAGATTCTTTCTATATCCCAGTTGTCGAGGGTCAGTGTGTGGTCGTCGTTCAGTTCCCGGTACGCGTACAATAGAATGAGAAGAGCGTCCGCGTTCTGTAGCGTCACCTTCGCGCCGGGGAAGTTCTCCATCGCGATACGTTTCAGATTGTTCTTCCACCGTGTGCGGTCACGGGCGGTCAGGCCCGTATCATACGCGCCAATGGCCCGCATCCATACGATTGGGGAAACCTTTGTGACGGTGTACCCCGCCGCCGCGGCGTAACCGAGGACCTTCCCGGTTGCCTCTCCCAATACGCCACTACTTCTCGGATTGGACACCTTGCCACCCCCGCTCATGGCATAGCTCATCTTCTCAATGTACATGATACGATGACGGCTACGTGGCAGTTTGTTCAATATGATTTCCAGTTCCCTTTCGTCTTCTGGCATGTGCTTTATCCAGATTTTCTTGCTCCGGGTGTCCGCGAGTACAAGGGCACCGTGGGTTCCGGGGTCAACTCCTACTAGTTGCATAGGAGAATATATCCCACAAAGTCCAGAAGGTCAAGCACAAAAATAAGACGGCCACCATAGCGTACTATGATGGCCGAATGGAACGTGCTCCTTTTTTACCCGCAATGCGGTGCTACGGGATAAACCCGTCAGAGCCGGGAGGGGTTACTTGGTGACCGCGGAAAGGAGGCCCATCTCTTGGATGGCTTCAACCTGACCTTCCACCGGGTGCGGTTTGAACTTGAGGAACGCTTTGGCGTAGCTGTTCTTCCCGTCGCGGGAGACGGCGCGTTGTGCACCAATCTGCACACGGAAGGGCAGGGAGCCGAGCTTACTACCTTTCAACATCATGAACTGGATGAAGGGAGCACCAACGCCCGTGTACTGGTTACCTTCCGGGGTGTATCGAGCCAGCGTCCACTGGTCGCCCATGAAGTCAATGGTGAAGAGAGCGTCAAGGTCATCCTCGGTGGTACTTGCGTCCTTAATACCCTGCGGCTTCTTAACCAGTAGCCACATGGCAAGGGCACGGTTGACCTGCGACTTGTCGAATCCTTCTGCTTCATACTCTTCCTTCGTATTCCACGTCTTAGCGTAAACGCCGGGCTGACGTTCGTTGTACGGGATGTATTCGCGGAAGAACTTACGAGCCTTCAATACGATACATTCAAGAGGATTATTGCGCTCGGCAACGACCAGACCGTTGAGAAGGAACGCGCCCAAACTGCCAATCGGTTCTTCCAATTTGGCTTCATCACAAGAGGCTTGCCACAGTTTGAGGTAGGGAATCTGGATGTCCGAAGCGTCGGTCTCGCCCTCGAAGGAGTGGTATTCCGTAGCGGTTGCGAGTTGATTGGGGTCCGGGGTTCCCAGTTCCAATGCGTCATCTTTGGGTTCGGTATTTTTTGTAGCCATAGTATTCTTTGTATTCGTGGTTTGTGTTTGCGAGCTTCTTTACTCGGTGGATCACTCGCGGCAATTTCCAAAACAGAACATATCACAAGTCCGTGAAATGTCAAGAACTTTATTTGATTTTGAGCAAAGCCATCGCGCTCGTCACTTCTTTCACTACTCCAAGTTCTTGAAGCTCTTCGAGTAAGGATTCCTTGGCCTCCTTCATCTCGGCACGGGTGGCTCCTTCAACTTTGTTTTTATCTACCACCATGTCAAGAAGCTTCGACACAGGGAGGCGGGAGATGCTGTCCAGAATTTCCTCTGGGGAAATGTACTGCTCGACGTAGGCACGGAAGGCATCATTATCCACCTTCACGGTATTACCTCGCCGTGCATACTTCCAGCCGGGGACATCGACGCCACAAGCGAAGAGGGTCTTGGCATAGTCCTTATGCACCTTGTTGGCCTCCGCGATAATGTTCGCAAAGGAAAGAAGGGAGCCAAGGGTTTCCGGGTTGTCCATCGCCGTACCGACGTTATCAATCATCCCTTCGGCTAGGTCCTTGTCCTTCAACACTTTGAGCGAGAAGTTACGGGCCATGCTAGTCACCTTCTTGCACTGGGCAAGACGGGAACAGTAGGGGCAGACGTGCGGAGAGGAGGAGTAGGCATAGGGATTCTCGGCGTCACGGCAATGGCGGGCAATGACTGCGCCCATGCTTTCCCTCGCGGTAGCTTCATCCATAGGGACGACAGACATATCCGTGGTGAACTTCGGACCCTTACCATCACGGTAGAACGCCGCAATCTTCATGCTTTCGGTCTGGCTGGGTTGTACCACCGCAAGGATAATACGCTTACATTCAGGGCGTTCTGCCATTTCCAGCAAACCGTAGTAAATGAACTGGGTATTCTCGGCAGGGTCGGATACGGGGACCATCCCCATTTTGTAGTCGATAATCATGGAAGTATCACCATGCCGGACAAGAACGTCAGCCGTTCCGGTTTGTGCTTCATCGTCTGGGTTGAAGACGATTCCTTCAAACTTATGTTCCGGGAGTACTTCTACCTTGTCCGTTTGTACCTCGGTTGCGAAGATGGACATGAGCCTATCCACCATGTTGGATGCCGCAGTGTAGAGGATGTGCTCATGCTTGGTAAGAAGGGATTCTGGGTTCTTGGTTTCAAGGGCCGCGTGAACACGGGTCCCAATGGCCGCCGGGGAGAAGTCATCCTCTTCTTCCTCTTTAGTCATGGGGCGAGGCACATATCCGGGACAGGTAGCGAGCAATGCCATCTTACTCGGACTGTACTTGCTGTGGGTATTGATTTCGTTAGACATTTGATGTTAATGCGTTAAGACAAATTTCTTTTGTGTTGAGTGCTTGAATAATTCTTTCTTCCACCGTACCGGAGGCGGTCACGATGTATTGCAATGTGTGTGACTTTGCACCGAGGCGGGCGATACGTCCTTGTGCCTGAACCAGATTGACAATGGCGAAGTCCGGCGAGATAAGTGCGGCGCGGGGGTGGCCTCCCTCGGTATCGTGGAGAGACACCCCAGTTCCTCCTGCACTAATCTGCACGAGAGCGAGAGGAACTTCATTCCGTTGGAACTTGTCCACCTCTTCCTGTCGGTTCTTCCCAGTCACCGCTCCACTAATCTCGGCATAAGCGATTGTCTTACCCGATTTATTGTTAATGAGTTCCGAGAGTGTGGAGAGACTGTCGAGGAAAGACACGAAGATGGTGACGCTATATCCGCTGTCCAGAAGTTCAACTGCCTTCTCTGCCATCGTGGGGAGCTTAGCCAATTCAGATTGCTGGCGAAGCCGAAGGAGTTCAACGATAGCAGGAAGTTCGATTCCCTTCTCGTTAGCACGTTCGATGGACTGGTCCCACGATTTGTCCAGCTTGTCAAGTGCTTTCTGTAATTGTTTAATCTCTTTCATACCTTTCATGTCCACGTCCACGGACAAGTATTCGATTCTATTCTCTGGGAAGAATGTGTCAAGTCTATCCTTGTCAATCTCTGTCATAACCCCAGCAGTGAAGAGCTTTTGTTTCAGGCTCTCCATCATGGCGTGGTTACGTGGGTTGAGCTTAAACTCGATACCACCCCAGAAGCTGTCGGTGCATCCGTGCATACGTGCCCAGAGCCAGAACCCTCGCCGGGGGTCTTGAATCCACTTGGCATACGTCGCGGGAACGCTCATGTCAAGAGGGGAGACGAAGGGAGTGGCAGAGAGCATAATCGTTGGAAGCCTTTGATGGGCCGCAGTTAATGCCATGATGTTACTCTGACTGCCATAGGTCTTGGCTTTGTGGCTTTCATCAAGGACCAGCAAGGAATCGTCGGGGAGGGTCCAAGCCCCGAAGACTATCCGGGACTTGGGAACCTTTGTAGGGCGTTTGTAGTAGGAGGTACTTCCCCTGCGCACCTTCTCCCATGAGAGGACATCCACCGCGTCCGCTCCTTGCTGTTCAATCGCTCGCTTCCATTGGGTCACTACGATGGCAGGGCAGACGACGAGAAGCCTCTTGCCCATAGCCTTCGCGGTTTCAATGGTGACCAGCGTCTTCCCCGTACCCGTGCAGGATTTATTTATCACATAGCCGTGCCGGGTAATCGCGTCCACCATATCATGGATGCAATCTTCTTGAGGAGGGAATGGAGTAAGCGCATTCATTTGCGATACTTGTCCATGATTTCAGGTTCGGCAAGGAGCGGAAGGGAAGAAGCCCACTGCGGAGTATCTTCCATTATCTGTTCGATGCGCTGGGCGTATTCCTCGGCGCGGTCAGCCGGAACCATCACTACGGCTTCGTCATGCACGAGAAGGATAGGTTGCGCACCCTCTAATTCCTTGCACAGGCGGTTGAACGTGCGGACCATGAGGTCACGTGCGATTGACTGGATGTTATTGTTGCTAAGGAGGTTAGTATTGACGATGGAGGACTTGTATCCGAAATCGACGCAGGTTGCGAAATAGGGACGACGACCGTCCTTCGGCTGAATGAGTTTCTTGTAACAGTTACGATAATAGAGCTTCCGGCCAGAGGGAAGGGAGAGCGCGAAGCTATGGGAGGGGGTACGATAGCCGCGAGCCGCTAATGCGTCCAACTCTCTCCACCATGCCACCACTTCTGGGCTACGACTGCGGTACATGTCCACAATCGCTTGGCACTGGTCCCTGTCCATTCCGGGGTTCGAGCGTTGAATAGCCTTCCATCCAGCACTAAAGCCGCAAGCAAGTACCCCCGCCTTCACATGCTGACGAAGGTCCGCTTGCCCCGGAGTTTCCTTGCAGTACTGTTTGAAGTCCTTGACATCCGCGGGGATGAGGCCCCAACCTTTCGCGTTAGCGGCATAGATGTCCTTCTCACCAGCACGGAGGGTGTCAAGAATTTTCTCCTGCCCACAGAGCCAAGCGGTCAGACGTGCTTCAATCCCTGCCCAGTCGCATACCACGAGCTTATACCCTTCCGGGGCCTGAATGGCATTGCGCTGGTTAAAGCCCAGAACGTCTTCACGGTTAAGCTGTTGCAGGTTGAGCTTGTCGCCCCCGGCAGTCCAACGACCCGTGCTTGCGCCGCAGTAGGTCAGCGTATAGGGGAGACGTTCTATCCCTTCATGGTCAGTATAGACGCGGGAAAGCATGCGCTCGGTAATGCTAATCATGCGGTTCACGCTCCTGTACTTCCCGATAAGAGTTACCCACGGGACGAGATGGCCATACTCTTCCAACCAGTCAGTAAATAGTTCGCTGGTCTTACTGGTAGTCTCCGGGGCGGGGATGTTCAGTTCCTCGCACGCTCTACGTAGTTGGGGAATGGAGAGTTTCTTTTCAAGCGGGATAGCTTCCTTGTATTCCTCCTGCGCCTGATGGAGTTTCTCCAATCCGTCAAGAAGATACTGGCGGGAAGTAGGAACTCCGCGCCATCCCATGATGCAGGTATTGAGCCAGCATTCCCGTTCATCTTCCGGCCAGAAGTTCTTCATCTTGTCCCACACGGCGAGACAGTAGTAACTATCGCCCGCCACGTATTCCTTCATGTCGTCCGGGATGACCTCCATCTTGCGGAAATCAACGCCTTCGGCTTTGGCTCGGACTTCCTTGCTAATCTCTACACCCCAAAGCTTTGCGACAATCTTGTCAAGAGAGCCATAGATGGCGAGATAGTTGGAAGCGGCACGGGAACAGAGCCACTCCTTGAAGGGCGGCTGGAAGCTTGGCGTGCACGGGATGCCCTTGGCCCCCGGCGCGTGAAGTGCGAAGAGGTAAACGGCATAGTCGAAGCTGGCGTTAAACGCGACGAGGGTTTTGTCCTTCGTAGTTTTCTCCCAGTCAAAATCCTTCGGATGTCCTACCCAGCAATACTTCCCGTCATAGACGGACATGATGTATGCGTCGAACCGCGGGTCCAGACAGTAGGAATGCGGGTCCATGAACTTAAGGGAATATTTCCCTTCATAATACGTTTCAAAGTCAACGGCAAGAGTATCGCCTGTGAGTTTGGTCTGGTCATCTGTAATCTCCATTTCATACCCCGGAATGCGAGGCAGTGAAAATGATATAGGGGGGTGGTCTATTTCTTCGTGCATTAGTGTTTGGGTGTATTTAGTTGTTCCTTCGCTTGCGCGTTTGGGGTTTATATACTTAACTGTAATTAGGTATATAATTACCGCTTCAACGATTCGCTACACTAGAAAGAGAGTATCTCCTTTTTGTGGAACTCGAATCTCCACGGTCGTCGGCAGAACTTCTGCCTGTTTCCCACTCCCCGTGGGTACAGAAGTTATCAATGTTTATAGCGGCATTTAAGTCTCGGTCAAGACTAAACCCGCAAGTATGACAAACAAATGTTCGTCTATTCAAATTCTTCATCTCCTTATTCCGCGCACCGCAGTGTGAGCAAAGCTGGGATGAAGGATAAAACCGAGAGACCAGTTGAAGGGAACGTCCATACCATTCGCACTTGTACATTAGTTGTCGCTTAATTTCACCGAAGCTGGCATGAGTAATACTCGCGGCGAGGCAATGGTTCTTCATCATCCCCCCTCGTATTGAGGTCTTCCATTCTTATTACTTGGTTCTCGCTAACAAGAGTGGAGGTGGTTTTATTTATGAAGTCGTTTCGCTGGTTAGAAATTTTACGGTAAAGGTTGCGCATACGTTTGCAAGCTTTAAGTCTTCGCTGTGAACCTTTCTTTCGTCTGGCTACAACTCGGTGTGCTCGCTTCAATCTGCGTTCCAATTTCCGGTTTCGTTTAAGATGAAAGGTAGTATCATGTGAGGTAGTTACCGCAGTCTTTACTCCGAGGTCAATACCTACGGATTCATGGAGGGGTTCTGGCAATTCTTTTGGAGAAGCATCGAAGAGGACAGAACAGTAAAAATAATCTCCATCCGTGCTAATCGTGGCACGTTTATATTTTATCTGCGGAAGATAGCCTCGGTTATAAAATTTAACAGAACCTACTTTAGGAAGGAGAATGTGATTACTATCTTTGAGCCTAGGACAGGACGGCGACTTAGTAGAGTATGATTGCCTACTATCCCTCTTGCTTTTGAACTTAGGGTACTTAGAAGCCCCCGTGAAGAACCTCTTGAATGCGTTATCCAGGTTTGCAAAGACATACGCAATAAGTTGAGAATCAATACTTTTCAACCACGAAAACTGCTCTTCTGTCTTCTTCAACTGATTGAGTTTATTTGTAAGGTCAAAGGCAGTAGGTCTTTTAGCTCTATCCTTCTTTTCCTTATCCTTATTCTCTTCCCAATGCTTGATGAGTTGTTCCAGTCCCCAGTTATAGATAAACCGAGCCGCACCAAAGTTCTTACGGAAAAACTCGGTTTGCGCTTCGGTTGGTTTTAATCTTACTCTGCGGGACTGGAACATGATTGAGACGGAGTTACCTTATCAGAATTTCTTTACTTGTCAAGAGAAGTTTTCATCACACCTAAGTTAAAGAGGTAAATCTTAATTAGAAGCCAGAAGAGTTTTAGCCTTTGAATAGTATTCTTGGGGGGTGCTCATAGGAATTCCGGCGGTTCTGTCCTTCTTGTACATCTTGACGGCACGGTTCATGCGGTTCACGACTTCCCGGCATTTTTCGTTTGTAAGGAATATCCCATCCTCAAAGGAGAAACCTTCATCGCGCCCCGTAGCGGCTACTAGGCGCAATGCGAGAATGGCGATGTCGGTTGCCTCCTTTACGCGGTCCTCCGCGTCAGCTTCCCGGTATTCTTCAATCTCCCACAGAAGATGGCGCAGGAGGTCAGCGGCTGATTCCTCTAATCCCATATAGGAGAAGTGGGTATCGACTGTTTGGGCGGCGATTGCAATTTCGTTGTACATAGTTTAGAGTGATATGATATTGAAGAAGAGGGTGACCAATGTCGCGGAGAGGCCGAAGATATTGATGTTCATGTCCCGGCTACTCCGTTTCAATAGATGTGTGATGGTGATGTAGATGAAGGACCACATCCACAGAACGATGAGGACGAGAATGAGCGAGAAGATGAGGGAGGCCAGTAGGGGCATACCATTGACCAGAAAGCCCACGGATAGGGAGAGGTAATAGATGCCTATGTAGGGGGATAACTCGGCTAGGTCTTTCATGATGTCTATATGTTAATACCCATCCAGTGGCAGAAGAGGCAGGGAACAATAAAGAAGGCAGTACCGAGAATGACCAGTCCGTAGAACATATGCTCCTTCTTCGGAATGGAAATCATGGCCGCGGCAAAGAGAATCTGAATCAGGCTCATGCCGACAACGGTCAAGAAGCACATCATCCAAGAAGACTGGGGCAGGTGTGATTTAAGGTACGTGACAAAGAATAAAGGACAGAAGAAGGCATACGGAAGCATCCGTACCATGTCCATGAAGTTATCCTTAAATCTTTGAGAGTAGTCCATGTCTTCCAATGTCATAAGTCTTTTGGGCATAAGAGGTTTGGGTATTACTGTTGTTCGAAGTTAGATTTATTGTCCGTTTCTTTGTAATAGCTCCACAGGTCTTTTGCGTATATGGAAGCCTCATCATAAAGCAAGTAGAGCAGAAGCCCTATTCCAGCAGGTACTAAAATAAATACAACCATATTAATGAACAAGTTTATAGATTACTCATACCACAGGACGTACAACTACCAAGTGGAAAAGTTGTTGAATACTGAACAAGAGATACAAAGTGCCTTTGTGTGCCATGATTGGGCCGAACAAAAAGAGGGTAGTTACAAACATACAGCCGAGCCTGATGATAAGATGTTCGTCTTTCATGAAGAAGCGGTACTGGGAGTATAGGAACAACCCGAATTCCAATGTCGCAAATATCGCCAAAGCGATAAGTGATGGTTCGTCCTTTCAATCCTTCACCAAGCCGGTGAACCATGATTTCCATTCTTCTTTTGCTGTCATGTTTGTTGCTGGTTTGCTTAGTTGTATTCTATGGGATTAGCGGAACGGGATTGGCCCCGCCCCGGAATCCCGGTGACGAGGCCAATGTATCAAAGATTAGATTTTTGTCAAGAAGTTTTTGGAAGGAATTTTTGAGGGAGTTGTAACTCGCTCACTATCCTACGATTACTTCTTGGCGTTGTTTGTCCTGTTCTTCCCATTCAGGGAAGTCCCGATACCAACGGGCCTTAGTACTGTCGCTTGCGTACTTGAGCCAGTCCTCTACATGGAGGAACCTCATGCGCCGTCTTCCTCCCGACACCTGTTTCGTTTTCCACCATGCTTCGTCTTGGAAGTAAGTGGTGATGGCGGTCTTGAATCCTGCGAGGGACTGACGCTTAGGAGCGTTAGCGGAACGCGGCTGGTCTGTTACTACTCCGGTATCTCGGATGGTGTAGAGAATATGCAGGAGAGCTTGCGGCCCCGTATAGGAGATGGGAATGTGCTTCCACAAAGGATTGCCCTCCTTATCCGTATCTACGTCCCAATCAACCGGACGAAGCTGGGTCACGAGGGATTCCTCTGCGGATTCCCGCATGCCATACTTGGTGTTTATCTCTTGGGACTTCTGCACCACCGTGCTTACCAGCTCGCTAACATCCTTGCTTAGCGAGTGGTAGTTCTCATACACCTGCGCCCATAGTTGCTGTATATCTATGGAATCACGAACCTTCTTCGCCGTAGCTAGGTCCCCTCCCATACTGCGGACATAAAGGACAGAGTAGCGGCGGTTCCCCGTGGCATCCGTCAGCGGGTTGGGGTCGTTGGATGTACCAATGAACACCGCCTTCGGCTTATACATCCGCTGGTCACGCTGGTATGCCGCACGGGTCTTGGCGGGCTGGATGTCAAGAGCGTTCTTCACCTTGTTAGCGTCCTCCGGGTTAGAGAGGATTCGGTCAATCTCGTCCAGCTGGATAACATGGGTACTGCTCTTCTGCACGATAGCATCCTTCTCATTATGGATGTCAAAGCTACTCGTGAAGCATCCGGGATAGTCGGCAAGGAGCTTAGAGGCCCAGTAAGATTTACCGCTACCTTGGCTACCAATGAAGATGGGGCAGAAGATGGGGCACATGTTATTAACATCTTCCATCGACTTCTCCATGTGGTCGAGGACGGTGTAGAGCCATGTACGAAGCACGAAGTCCAGCCACTCTTCTTCGGTATAACCTTCCGGGGCCATGCCCTCTTCCAGTTCAAGGGTACGGATGTACTGCCCCACTCGGTCAATACCATCCCAAGGTTTTACGCACAAGGTGGATGCGAGGGGGTGGTAGAAGAAGTTGGTGGAGATACTGCGGAAGGTTGCGTCCAGCTCGTGTTGCAATTTGGAGGTAGCCGTTCCTACTGCCAGATAGCTGGCCCACTTGCCCGCGATGTGGTTCACGAACTCTGGGTCGTAAGGATAGAGCCTTCGGCTCACGAGGTCCAGCACCAGTTTGGTCTCATTAGCTACATCGGTCACAATGCGGAGACCAATGGAGGCAAGAAGGAAGCTAACATTAACGAATGATACGGAAACGATGTCCTTCTTGGGGTCCTTCATGGGGAAGTCGAGAGTAGCCCAGCGTTCAGGTTTCTTTGCCTGATAAGCCTTCCCCTCCGGTAAGGGTCCGGTCTCGGCAAGGATTTTCTTTAGCTCTGCGTCGGGGTTATATATCTTATCCAGCAAGGATTCAGATTCAGCATCCGTAACCGGAGGGGTTATGGTGGCAATGTCTCTGTTCTCGATGTCCAGCACATACATGCGGAACAGGTCATTCATGCTCTTCACCTTCCGGTCCTTGTCTTGGCAGGAGCTATGGAGGCAATGGAACCATGAGGTAGATGGGAAGTCCCGGACAATGTTGAATTGCAGGTCACGGTCGGCACGATGCCCCGTACATACATGGGCGCACGCGGGGCACATGCCGTACATGTGGTTCCCCTCCCAGCGCATTGCCCGGAAGCCCTCGGCCTGTTCGGCGTAGCCATTATCGTCCAGCCACTTGGGGAACTCGGAGATAAGAATGGGAAGCGGGTCCCGCTCGGTCAGGAGGTCATCCTCTGCCGCGGGAGCCACGGTTTCCTTGGTAGCCCGTTCGACCAGCTTGTCAAGGGAGGGCACGGTAAATACCTGCGGCGTATCTTTAGCCCGCTCCACCAACTCCCCGTGGTAGAGGAACTGCAACCGGGAGATGTCCTTACATGCGGGGTCGCAGGTCAGACCGGAGAGGTTGTACACTTGGTCCCACAGGTATTTGCAGATTAGCTGGTGGCGAGCCTGACGAATAGCCGCGACGTACTTGCCCATATCCGGGATATGGGTATCCGTGGAATCCGTGGAATCCGTGGAATCCGGGGGTTCCGAGATGTTGAGAGCCTCGCGTGCCCGTTCATCGACTTGGACGAAGAACTTGAACCCGCCACTGGGGCTGACGTACCCGAACAGGTAACCGGGCAAGTGGGAGAGCTTATCCTCGGCAATGCGTTTAAGTTCCTCCGTAGTGGCGGGGTTC